>Ga0114998_10002426_pt1 | contig 14099 bp, 12 predicted proteins | sample ArcticOcean_MG_C_5_FD_87044 | JGI IMG/M metagenome (GOLD analysis project Ga0114998, IMG submission 87044) | Marine microbial communities from western Arctic Ocean - ArcticOcean_MG_CB4_138 | ecosystem: Environmental > Aquatic > Marine > Oceanic | place: Arctic Ocean: Canada Basin | collected...
AATAACTAGATCTTCTCAAAACCAAAAAAAAAACATACAAAAAAAAAGTATACTCAGATCAGTTTAAAATAAAAAATTCTCTGGTAAATCCCTATAAAATTATTTCACCATTTATAAACACTTCTGACGTCATCTTATTTAACAAAAATACTATTCATGCATCAGGTAAAAATATTTCTAATTTCTTTAGATTTTCTTTGCAAGCAAGATTCCATGATTTAAGTGATCAAGACTATTTGTCATTTAATTATAAGTTAAATTACAATGCTTATGATATTGAGAAAATGAAAAATAATAATATCGATATTTCTGATATTCAGTATTAATTATCTTACAGAAGTTTTTAATTTCCAGTCAGCGCAATGTGTTGAGTTATTTATCCCAGATTTTACCCACAAGTGAGATGGTCTAAACTTGTTTAACGTTTCGTAAAACTCTCCTTCTTTTATGCCAGTATAATCTAAAAAATCTTGAAAATATCGTTTTGGAAACTCGGAATCATATTTGTTCACTAAATTAACACCTTCTTCTCTTGTGATATATTTGTTTCTTATTTCTTTAGAAGCTTCTTCGCTACATCTTCCATAACCATACTTAACAAAGGCTGTATAATAATGAAAAGCATCAACTCTATCATCAATGGAATTGTATTTTGAGTATGTTTGTTCCGTTCTAAATTCATTAGGTTTAAAATCTATAAGTCTAGTGGCTAAATAATAATTTTCTTGAGGCTCGCATCTTTCCCAGTGACCTAGATATAAAAGCTGTATTTCTTCTTTTTTGATTTCGTTGATATCACGAGGTAAATAATATTTTAAATCATTTTCTGTAATACCAAATTCTCTTAATTCATCCAAATCATATCCGGCAATTTTTATTTTTTGTTTTTTGTCTCTGGTCCAATATCTTAGTAGCATTTCAGGTTTTCCCAACTCATCTTTTTGACCGCCAGCTTCAGCCTGTGATTCTCCATGAAAAATTAATTTAATATTAAATAACTTAGCCATATGACTAGAGAAATGTCTTTGCCCAAGTATAAATGGTTGAAATGGATGAAGAAGGTTTTTGAATGCTAGAGAAGTTAACTTTCCATGAATTTTTCCACTAGGAGTGTAAAGAAAATTTGGGACGTCTCCTTTTAGGGGCCAATTATGAAAATTCTGCATTCCAACTTCTGTATAAATATGTGGTGAAAAAGTAACCGTTAGTGGATTCATATTATATTTTGTTTTAAGAATGTGGGCTTGCCACACAGAATCTTTTCCACCCGATCCGGGAACTAGGCAATCATAAGAGCCATTTCTCGACCTATATTTGTCTAAAAATTTATTTAAATCATGCTCTCTTTGAGCCCAATCAATGTTTTGGTTGTATTTTTTCTCTACCTCAAGACATGCAAAGCAAACACCATCTTCAAATTCTATTTTTTTTTTATTTGAGTGTTGATTGTCATCTTCGAGTGGCTGAGAGGGTAAAGTTTTTTGATTAGACATAACGCATTTCTTACAAAAAAAAACTTTTTTATTTTTATTATTCATTAGAAAAATTTTTACATTAGTCAAAAATACTAATCAACAAATATAATATATTAAAACTGTTTACCTTATTCTTCTATAATTTTCCTTAAAAATTTTAGACCTTGTTTCGAACTTTTTTCTGGATGAAATTGCAATCCATATATATTTTTTTTTTTAACAAAGACTGTTAATTCGTTGCAAATCTTACCATACTCTAGTTCATTATCCTTTATTTCAGCAGCATATTTGTTGTTAAAAAAAAAACTATTGTTTTCAGAATAATTTTTATTAAATGCAATTTCATACCATCCTAGCAGCGGTATTTTAAAATTCTTAGAAGATATAATTTTTACAGATCCCTCAATTAAATTAAGGCCACGAACACCAGCAGATTCCTCACTATCGCTCATCATTAGTTGCATTCCAAGGCACACACCTATTAATTTTTTATTATTTGACAAATGATTTCTGATTAAAACATCAAATTTTTTATCCAAAATATTTTTCATCCCATGCTCAAATTTTCCATTTCCTGGAAGAATTAAAGAGCTCGTGTCTTCTTGGAGGTCTTTAATGTTATTAATTAAATATGCTTTGGAAATACTGCTTGAGGCATTTAAAATGCTTTTGATATTATTAATTTCTAAATTTAATATTCCTATTTTCATTTATTAAAGATTAATTTGATAGTTGTTATGCTTGAGATTTTTTTTTATATCAGCAATCTTTAGCTCATTATAGTGTAAAGCTGTAGAGGAACAGAGCCCATCTAAAGAAAATTTTGAAAGTGTGTGGGAAAAATCATTTAAGCTGTGAGCGCCCCCAGAAATAACCAGAGGGCTTTTAACCAAACTGTAGACTTCGTTTAGAAGACCGTTATCAAAGCCATTGCGCATACCATCATGATCAATAGAATTTAGTAAAATCTCACCAATGCCAATTTCATTTAACTGCTTAATCCAGTCACAAACTTCAATATTTGTATTTTCTCTACCATGATCCATCATACAATAATATTTACCTTGAATTTTTTTTGCCTCTATAGAGACTGTAAGAAACTGGTCACCAAAAATATTCTTTATATCTATTAAAAAATTAGGATCCCTAAGAGCACTTGAATTTACTATTATTCTGTCAGCTCCAACATTTAACAATTTTTTAATATGCTCAATATCAACAATACCACCCCCTACATTAACGGGAATAAATATGTCGCTCGTAATTTTATCAATAATATCATAAATATTATCTCTACTGTACAGGGAAGCTACTATATCTATAATATTTATTTGATCTGCAAAGTCCTCATAGTATTTTTTTGCAAACACTGTCGGGTCTCCCATTTTTTTCAAACCTTCAAACTTAACACCTTTGATTAAAAAGTTATTTTTAATTTCAAGCTTTGGTATAATTCGTACTTTTGATGCGTTAATTGTCTTCATTTTTTTATTGTATAAAATAAAAAATATTGCATAGATACATATATCTTAAGATACACACAAAAAATGATTGATTATATAAAAAATATTTTGAGTTTATTTGTGCTAATTTATGGGCTGTTTGTTTATTTTTTTTTTAAAAAAAACACAAATATTGCTCACCAGGCATTAGTAAGAACCTACGTATTGACTGGAGGATTATCAAATAAGCTTCTTTCAAAGCTAATATCGCTCTACAATTGTAGAAAAATTAAATCAATAGAAATTAATTCTTATGAATTTAAAAAAAAAGAAGAATTTATTTCAGATGTTTTAAACAACGATGGCTACTATGTATTTAAACAAAAGATTCAACAAAGCGAAATAAATACTCTGACAGACTTTGCCCAAAATAGTAACGGATTTTTTTTTAAGGAAAGTGGAAAGCTTGTAGAGTTAAGCTATCGAAAGTTTGACTCTTCTTCTGCAACTTTTAACTACGATGAAAATGTTCTAATAGGTAATTCATTGATAAGGAAACTAGCTACAAATAAACTTTTTATTAATATTGCTTCAGAATATTTCCAATCGGTGCCAATTCTATCAGCAATGAACATGTGGTGGTCTATACCAGCTGCAAATATAGATTCAGTTTCTGGACAGCTGTATCATTTTGATATGGATAGAATTAAGTTCCTAAAGTTTTTTATTTATTTAACCGATGTCGACATAAATAGTGGCCCCCATTGTTATGTAAAAGGAACTCACAAATTATTTTTTAAAAAAAAATTATTGAATAAGGGTTACCAAAGAATTTCAGACAGCGAAATTAAGAATAATTATTCCAATGAGCATACTAAAACCTTAATTGGAGATGCGGGCACCATTATAGTGGGTGATACCAGCTGTTTTCACAAGGGGTTACCGCCCAAAAATAGCAACAGACTGATCCTTGAGTTTGAATATTCTAATTCTTTATTTGGCACACCAGATAAAAAAATATTGGATATTAGCAAAAAAATAGTAAAAACTGATCCAATTCTAGAACCTTTGGTAAAAAACAGGTCTCCAATTTTATCCCGATACTATTAATTGATGAATGTTTTTTTTTTTATACCTTATTTCTCCATGTGGAATTCCTCTCTTGCTGAAAACTTACTTAGTGAAGAAATTTCCAAAAATAATAATGTAAATATTTTGTACTGCAATTCTTTTATGAACAATATGTGCATAGCACATGATGCTCAGCATAAAGGGATTTTTTCTCCTAAAATAGAAAAGTTAAAAATTTGCAATGATTGTAAAAATAATTTTTTAAAAATAAAAAAAAATCCTAATATAAATTATATAAATGTAGATAAGTATATAACGCCTGATGTAGATAAAAAAATTGAGGAATATGCATTGAGTCAAAAATCTAACGATCAACTTCTCAATTTTGAATTTGAAAGTTTTAAAGTTGGTAAAATGGCACTATATGAACTATCGTTAAAAAATAAATTAATCAAAGAAGAGTTAAATACAAACGAAGAAAGAGCCGAAATTGTCGACAAGATTAAGCAAATAATAAAATTTAATCATGCTTTGAAAAAAATATATAGCGATTTAAATCCAGAGGTATTTGTGACAACAAATGGATATTATTATATTACAAATTTTTTTTTACAATTTGGAAAGCAGAGAGGTGCTAAAACAATCTCTATCTCTAACAGTTCTTCTTATAGATTTTCTAGAAATGATTTGAAAATATTTCACCAGCATGAACTTTTAGACATGGAAATACAAAAATCTCTATTTCATTTATATAAAGATGTTTATTTGCATAAAAAAACACTAATGCATGCCTTAACTAATGCTAAGTCCCAAATAAAAAAAGAACACTCTCATTCTTTTTCACCACAGTATCAAGGTAAAATAAATATTAGAAAAAAGTTTAATATAGAAAAAAATAAAAAAATTATTTTAGTTGTTTTGAGTAGTCAGGCTGAAATTTTTTCAGCAAAAAATGTGATGGCCTACAAATTTGGAGAGAATTTAAATTTATTTAAAAATCAGATAGATTTTTTGAAATTTCTTATAAATGAGTCAATACACCTAGAAAATTATCACTTTATTATAAGAACACATCCAAGACAGTATTCGGGAAAAATTTCTGATGAAATTAATGAAATTAATGAATTGAATTTATCTCAATATAAAAATTTAAGCATTAATGATCCTAAAGATAAATTGTCCCCATTTAATTTTTTACAAGATATCGACCTTGTTATAAATTCTTGGTCAACACTTGCAGTTGATTTTGGAATTTTCGGTATTAGCAATATAACAGTATTTCCAGACTTTGCATTATATCCAAAAGAATGTATGAATATTTTAAAAAACAAAAAAGACTTTGTTCAAACAATTAAGAGTATTGATAAAAAAAGAAGTTTTAAGCTATCGCTTTTATTTCTTAAATATTATCAAGTTGATAAATTTTTTAGCACTATTAGTTTTCAAAAAAATTTCTTTTTATCAAAAAATTTTTCTAATTTTTTTGTAAATGCTTTTGACAAGTTTCTGTTTAAATTTTTTTATTTCAAATTATGGAACTTTATTAAGAAAATAAAGATTAATCCTATTGATTCAAAAGCTCTGGATTATTTTTTAAAGGAAAAGTATGCAACTTTCCATGAATCGAAATATCGTGCACTTAAAGAGAGCAAAATTACAAGTGATGATTTTACAACTAATGAAGTATTTGTAAAAAACGAAATAAATAGCTTTACAAAAAAATACTTAAAATTTTCAAATTTTGATTAAACATTGTATTTATCATTGTACAATTTAAGATTACCCTCATCTGAAAACCAATCGACAGTTTTTTTTAAGGCAATTTTAAAACCTTTTTTTCCGTAGTATTCCGGTTTCCATTTTAAAATCTTTTTTGCCTTATTGTTATTTGAAATTAGTAAATTTACTTCACTTTTTTTGGGTCTTATTCTTTTAGAGTCTAATTTTATTAAGAACTTTTTTTTAGTATACTCTCTAATTACCTCTATAATTTCTTTAATAGAAAAAGTTGTGCCAGTTCCTAAGTTGATTGTTTCTCCACCAATATTTTTTGTTTCCAAAGCTTTTATAAAACCTTTCGCTGTGTCCTCAACAAAAGTAAAATCTCTTTTGGTATTTATACTTCCCAGCTTTATAATTTTTTTATTTTTCAGGACTTGTGTGATTATCGTTGGAATTACTGCTCGAGCTGACTGTCTTGGCCCAAATGTATTAAATGGTCTAATGATAGCAACTTCAAGACCAAATGATCTGTAGTATGATTCTGCTAGTTTATCAGAGGATATTTTACTTGCTGAATAGGGTGATTGAGCAACTAATGGATGCTTTTCATCTATAGGAGAGTATTGAGCGCTTCCATACACTTCACTAGTTGAGGTATGTAGTATTTTTTTTATTTTATTTTTTCTTCCCGCTTCTAAAATATTCAATGTACCCATTATATTGTTAGACACGTATGTTCTTGGCGATAGGTATGAGTAAGGAATAGAAATTAGTGCAGCAAGGTGAATTATTGCCTCATGGTTTTCAGTTACCCTGGTGATGAAATCTTCATCACAAATGTCACCATTGATAATTTTTAGTTTTTTTGTTTTTTTGATGTTTTCCAGCCATCCAATTGAATTATCGGTAGAATAAGGACAAAGAGCAGTGACAAAATAATTTTTTTGTAATAAAAGCTCAACAAGATGAGACCCAATAAATCCAGATGCTCCAGTAACGAAAATTTTTTTTGCCATTTGCAAATTATTAATACATTAAATATAAATAATAAACTAGTAGTATATTAGTTTCTATATGTTTAAATCGATAAAATTATTTCCATCCTTAAAAGCTAAATCCAAATATTTAGTTCTCTTTTCTGTTGGTGTATCCATCTTGGAACTTTTTAGTGTTGCTTTAATAATACCTCTATTAACTCTGTTGTTAGATACAAGCTATAAAGAATCTTCTTTTCTTGGAATATCTAACTTATTTTTTGATAATAGAAACCTTGGTTTTATTTATTTAAGTGGATTAGTTGTAATTTTTTTTATTATAAAAAATATTTGTTCTTATTTATTAAAAAAATATATTTATAAATATTGCTTTGAAGAACAAAAAAAATTAAGACTAAAAATTTTTGATTTCTATTTATATTCACCTTATGAAAAAATTATTTTAAGTGATTATTCAAAAAAATTTTCTATTTTGACTGAGTTGACAAGAGTCTCTACAGAAAGTTTTTTAATTTATTTAATTGAGTTTTTTTCAAATATCATAATTAGCTTAGTAATATTTTTATTTTTGGTTTATTATAATCCACAATTTACACTCTTTTTAACAGCCATTTTTTTAATTAGTGCTTTTTTTTTAAAAAAAACAGTGTTTAAAAAAATTTATCATCTTGGAAAAAAAAATACCCTAGCTTTCAAGAATATTGTTAAGTTTACTGAGACAGCAATTAATGCAATTAAAGAACTAAAAGTATATTTAAAGGAAAGTCTACTTCGGACAGATATGGAAATTTCCTCTAAAGACTTTTCTAAATCTCAGGTTAATTTTTTATTAATACAAAATTTACCAAAATACTTGATCGAAATAATTATTATTTCTGGAATTTTGTTACTTGGTGGCTACATATTAATTGTTGAGCATGAAATAAATAAAGTTCTGATTACAATTGGAGTTTATGTTTTTATTTCTTTGAGACTTGCGCCGTTAATGAATCAAATATTAAGTTCTTATGCCAACATTACTAGGTCTAAATATTCAATAGAAACTTTACTTGAGGAAATTAATTTTTATCAATCATCTAGTAATCGAATTAATTATAGCAGCAATTCCTATGCAGATTTTTCACAGTCTCTAGAGTTAGATAAGCTAAATTTTAAATATGGAGAAAAAATAATTTTTGAAGACACAAGTTTTAAAATCAATCATGGTGAAACAATTTTAATACATGGGGACTCAGGTTCAGGCAAAACAACTTTAGTGTATTTGTTACTTGGCTTTCTAAAAATTAATAGTAATATTATGATTGATGGCAAAACTGATCATGCTGATTATTTAAATATCATAGACAAAATTTCGTATATACCTCAAGAGCCCTACATGCTGAATGATACAATAAGAAATAATATTTTATTTGGCTCAAAATATGATCAAGATCTTGAAAAAATTACTTTAATAGACTCAAATCTTAGTAGTTTAATTGAAGACTTTAAGGATGGAATTGAGACAATTGTAGGAGATAAAGGTAACAAAATTTCAGGGGGTCAAAAACAAAGAATATCAATAGCAAGAGCATTATATAATAATAAAAATTTTATTATTTTGGATGAACCAAGCACTTTTTTAGACAATAAATCTAAATTAGTCTTACTAGATACTTTAAAGAAATTAAAAGGAAAATATACAGTTATTATAATTAGTCATGAGAATATTTTTGATGATTTTTCAAATAGGATTTATTACATAAAGGATAAAAAGCTGGTAGAACAAAAGTATTAAGATAAAAAAAGTAAAATAATGACTAGAAAAAAGCCTAGCTATTATTTACTGATTTATACAAATTTATAAGTTAAACTCTTAGAAAAATTTTATTAAAACAGTAATTATATATGGGTTTTTTAAGACTATTATTTGCTTTTGCGGTAGTAAGTAATCATTACTCTAATCATCAGGTTTTTGACTTGTTGTATGCCTCTGTTGCTGTAAAAAGTTTTTATATAATATCAGGATTTTATATGGCTTTAATTTTGAACAATGATTCATATGTAAAAAATAGCCAATTCTATCTGTCAAGATTTTTTAGATTATATCCCATTTATATTTCATGCGTAATAATAACAATGATTTTTGGCTTGGGAAATACTACTTCAGGAACAAATATCTTGTCAGATAATCTTGAGATTATTCCATCAATATTTATAATTTTTACTAACTTAACGATGATCTTTCAAGATTTAACTATGATTACAGGTATTAATGGTAACAATATTGAATTTGTTCAATATTTTACAGATTCTAAACCTCTACCTATTTACAATTATCTATATGTCCCTCAGGCATGGTCTTTAGGGTTGGAATTATCTTTTTATTTGGTTGCCCCATTTTTATTAAAAAATATCAAGATAGAAAAAATTTTATTTTTTATAGTTTTAAGTTTAATGATAAGAGGTCTTTTAATGGCAAAAGGATTTAAAGAAGATCCATGGAATTATAGATTTTTTCCAAGTGAAATCAGCTTATTTTTAGCTGGCTCTATAAGTTATATTTTTTATAAAAAAAAATTATTTTTTAAAGACCGGGATATCCAAAAAATTTTAACCTTTTTTATCATCTGTTTTGTAGCTTCATATTCCTATTTAAGAATTCCAGAAAAAGATATAATTTTTTATATTTGTTTAATAATGCTTTTGCCAACAATATTTACTTGTACTAAAAATCTTAAAATAGACAAATTTTTTGGTGATATAAGTTATCCCGTATATTGCTGTCATATTTTTGTGTTTCATTTTTTTATAAACAAAATTGAATTTTTAGCATCAAACCCAACAGGTTTTTTTCAAACCACTATTAGTTATTTAATTATTTTCATAGTTGGAATAATTTTATATTATTTTGTCCAGTTACCAACAGACAAAATTAGAAAAAAATTCAAAAATAATATTTGATGAAAAAAACAAAAAATATATTTTATAAAAATTAAAAAATATGTAATTATTATTATCCACTAAGATGACTTTAATAAATTGGGTAACCACATATATAAAATTGATAATACAAGGTTAATTAAACCTTAATTTTAAACTTTTTTATTCATTTTCAATTTTAGTAAGCTCTAACAAAGAAATAAATAAAGCATTAAAAAATATTATTATCCCAAAAAATAGAGAGCAATATGTTATCAAAAGTTTAGCTGATTTCTCGAGATCGTGAAAAACAAAAAATAAAGAACAAAATATAATAGCTAAAATAAAAACAATAAATAAAAGAAATTTATTTAAGTTGAAATATTTCATTGATTTTATAATAAAATCTTTTTTTTGCAATCCAGTTTGATAAGCAATCAAATTAGTAAAAATACCAATACTAAATATTTGCATTGAAATCATAAATATAAAGTTTATTTTTAACATTTGGGTATATTCCAATGCTCCTAAGTCTGATAATTTTCCAAAATTATGAAAAAAACTTAAACTTTCACTTAGACCATAAATAAATATAAGTAATGATGGGTAAAAATAAAGCCATTTAGGACTACATATTAGTAAAAGTTTTAAAGTTTGAAGGCCATCACTAATAGTTTTAAGATGACTTTGATTTTTAATACGACCATCTTTATAAAGAGTTATGGGAACTTCAGTAGATTTAGCTCCAGAACTAAATAATTTTATTAAGTTTTCTACTGCAAAAGTCATACCTTTTGAAAAATAATTTTTTTTGAAATAAATTTCTTTTTCAAAACAACGCATACCACAATAAATATCATTAAATGGAATTCCATAGATAGTTTTAGCTATTTTACTTAAAAGGGGGTTTCCAAAAATTCTATGAGACAAAGGCATTGCTCCTTTTTCAATTTTTCCTCCACCAGAGGGAAATCTGCAACCTTGTACTAACTGATACCCTGACCTAGTTTTATTTAGAAATTTCATTATATCATTGAAATCATAACTATCATCAGCATCAGCCATCAAAATATATTTGCCATTTGCACTAGAAATTCCAGTTCTTAGTGCAATTCCATAGCCCCTTTTTTTTACATTAATAACTTTTACATTTGAAAATTTAGTGGCAATTTTAATTGAGTCATCATCACTTCCATTATCAGCAACGATTATTTCATATTCAACATTGTTTTCATTTAACGTTTTAGTAGCTTTTTCAAGACAAATTCCTAAAGTTTCTTCCTCATTAAGACAGGGTATAATAACTGATAGTTCCATAATTTTATGATTTTAAATAAAGTATATCATATAATGTTTTGTTGTTTTTGAAAATAATAAGAGTCTAAGAATTCAAATTTTCTTTTAAATCCATATTTACGTAATAATTTAAACATTTCTTCTTGTTTGTGGTGATTCAATATTTTTGGATGTAATTCAAAATAAAGATATTCAATATTTTTTAATTTATTAATATTTTTAATTATTTCATGCTCATATCCTTCAGCATCAATTATCAACGTGTTAAAATTCTTAATAGGAATATTTTTATAAAAAATATTTTTAATTTCATTAATTTTATTTTTTTGGAAAATATTATTTTCTAAAAAATTATTACCAGAAGTAAAGTAACTTTTTTTGTTGTTCCTTTTAAAAGTGAGATTTTTAATTATTAATTTATAATCAACATTATTTAATAAAAAATTTTTTATTAAAATATTTTTTAATTTTTTATCAATCTCAAAACAAAGTACTTTATTTCTAGTTATTTTGTAAGATATTACTGAGGTAAATCCAATTCCAGCTCCAATAATTATGCATTTATTTTTTTTAGTTAGAAATTTTTCTAAAATAATTCTGTCATTAATTTCATAAGTTTTAAAAAAGAAACTTGAATAATAAGACAATGGAATATTTAATTTTTTTACTGAAAAAAGATAATTTTTATATCTAAAATAATTAAATAAATTTTTTTGTATAAATCCAAAAAAAATATTGCAATGAATGGAGTAATATAAAAAATTAAAAATTAACTTTGTTGATAAAATTTTTTTTAGTAAGATTAATATACTTGTCATGAATTTAATTTTGTTAAATATTTTTTGATAAATTCTATTATTTGAAAGTTTAATATTGGAAAAAATAATAATGATCCAAAAACAATATATCTGCCAAAGTTACCTGGCCCCCCCACAAAAAAACCCAATAAAGAAAAGATTATTATAAAAAATATGTAACTTTTTTTTAAATTAAAACTTCTTAATAATTCCTTATTATTGAAATTGTATATAAAGCCAAAAATTACAACTATAGTAGGAATTATAGAATTAACTAATGAGTGAAAATTGAGATAATTGTAAGATACCTCTGAACTTGTTATATTGAATATTGTTGTAGAAATATAAGTAAGATAAAAAATAGATAAAATCCCTGATAGTAGCAGTTTTAACTCTCTAAACATTTTGTGTAAATTGTTAAAATCAAAATTCTTTGCAAAATAATAAGTAGTTATAAATAATAAGCATTTATCATTAATCAAAATAGAAATTAATATAAAAAAATAGGCATAACGTGTCTCAGTAAAAAATAAAAAAATTATTAAAAATAAAAAAGAAATCCTATCAACTCCAAATGGGTCTAAAAACTTAATCAAAAAATAGCTTACAAAAATTAGCGAGATACATTCGACATGATTTCTATTTAATTTATTCAATACATAATAAGCTATTAATAATTGAGAGCAGATACCTGATAAAAAGTTAACCAGGCTAATACTCCAGATTGCACAATAAGTTGCCCCATTAACTTGTGTTGGAATTGCTTTTGGCTTGAAGCATGGTAAAAATTCATAAAATAACCAATTTATATAATTAGGGATAAGTCTCCACTCCCAAGGGAATCTAAAATTTTTATCTATTAAACCATCAATCTTTAAAATTATTTGATAATATGGATCCAGAGGTAGCATTTTAAAGTTGTAGAAGTGATAATTCATTAATTTAATTGTGTACAAAAAATCTCTATAAGTAAGCAGAATTAGTATTATAGCTGAAAATACAAAAAATTTAATAAAAGTTATTTTTTTTGGCATATGAAGTAAAATCTTATATCTCTAAAATTAATATAAAAATATATTTTTGATAAAAATAAAATTATCTTTTTTTTTAAATTTTTATTTAAAAAATTAAATCTAGGAGGCAAAGTAAATCTAAGCATGCCCTCATCTATAGATTTTATACCAATATTATTAATCAAATTATTAAATGAAAGTAAAGACCAAGAGTAAAGATGATTTTTATAAATACTATTTTTAATATTTTGTCTTCTGCTATCGTTTCTAATTATTACAATTAGTTTTCCATTTTTTTTCAATCTATCTTTTATTTTTTTGAGTGTAGATAGCGGATCATCTAAATGATCTAAAACTGATAAGCAAAAAATCGTATCAAATTTTATTTTTTTGTCTATCTTTTCCAATTTATCCACAAACATTAAATTTTTATTTTTCAATTTTTTTTGAGAGTATTTATTAATTTCCACTCCGATTTTGAATTTACAATCTATAAGATCTAAAAGTTCACCACTTCCACATCCAAAATCTAAAATTTTAAATTTTTTATCAATATATTTTGAAAAAAATTTTTTATAATATGTGTTTGTAATTAAAGATACTGAACTGAAATAATTACTTATTTTTTCTTGTTTTTGCATAAAATAATTTAAAAAATATAAACTTAAATAAAAATAGAAATACATTACTATCATAATTTAACTTTGATAGATTTTTAATATAATTATTTTCTTGTTTATAGGAATAATTTTTTATTTTTATAAATTTTATTTTAGTTAAAAACTTTTTTGTTTTAAAGAAATTATTAGTTGCATATTCATCAAAACCATTATTTTTGACCATGGTGAACTTAGGGTACATACAAAATTGTTTACTTTTTAAATGTTTTAATGTCCAGTCATAAGCCCATGAGTTTAATAATTTTTTTTTTTTTTTAATGCTCATTAAAGTTAAATCATTACCATAATCTTTAAATGATGGCTCTAAACTTATGTCTACTTTTTGTATTTTTTGCCATTTACTTCTCCAAGTTGCCCAACCCCAAGAACTTGGTCTTTTTAATAAAAAAAAATTTTCTTTAATTTTTAACTTTCTAAATTTGATATTTGAAAATGAATATCCCGTTATAGTGCTTATATTTTTAACATTTTCATGTTTGTTAAGAAGTGTATTCATAACAGCTAAAAAATTTTTTGAAATTTCAAGATCATCCTCTAGAACGATAATTTTATTATATTTTTTAAAAACATATTTTATTCCATCAGAAATATTTTTTTTTAATCCATAATTTTTTTTTCTAATGATTATTTTTTTATTATTAAAAAATTTATATTTTTGAATAAAACTATGTACTTCAATTACATTTTTTTTATCTTTTTCATTTTTAAAA
>Ga0114998_10002436_pt1 | contig 14065 bp, 13 predicted proteins | sample ArcticOcean_MG_C_5_FD_87044 | JGI IMG/M metagenome (GOLD analysis project Ga0114998, IMG submission 87044) | Marine microbial communities from western Arctic Ocean - ArcticOcean_MG_CB4_138 | ecosystem: Environmental > Aquatic > Marine > Oceanic | place: Arctic Ocean: Canada Basin | collected...
ATTATTCGACACATTAAATATTTTTCGACACATTTAGTTGAATGTTATGCACAATCACTAAAAAAAGACTTATATTTGCCGTTCAATAAATTTTTTTAATCATGAGTAACGGTACAGTAAAGTTTTTTAATAACGCAAAAGGTTTCGGTTTTATCACTCCAGACGACGGAGGAAAAGATGTATTCGTACATCAGAGTACATTAACCGACGAGATCGCAGAAGGAGACAATGTGAGCTTTGACGTTGAAGAAGGTCAAAAAGGACTAAACGCAGTAAATGTTAGAGTAATATAATAAATTACTTTCTAACTATAATTATTAGAAAAGCTTGTCTTCATTGACAGGCTTTTTTTTTGTGACAAAGAAAAACGCATCGCAAAAGATTAGAAGGGAGAATTTAAATGTCTTGATTTGTTCTGGAATTGTCCGAAACCCAAATAAGGAGACACTTTAGACTCGTGTTGTTCGCATACAAGAGCATAATTTCATAAATTGATGTGTTAATCAAAAAATCTAAATGAAGGGGATTGTTATAAATGGGTGTGAAATTTGGATTAACTCATCACAAGAGCACGGGAGTACATTCTGTTTTTCTATTTCAATATAAGATTATGAAAAATAAATTCCATTCAGTATTGCTCATTGACGATAGCATTCCGATCAACTATTACCACAAGATCATTGTCGAGAAATCGGGTGTAGCTTTAAAGTGTATTGCAGTAAACAATGGCCAAGAAGCACTGGACTATTTACAAACCAAAAAGGATGCACAGGAGAGTTTACCAGAACTGATCTTTGTAGACATTAACATGCCTGGCATCAACGGGTGGGAGTTCTTGGAGAAATTTCGGGCGAATCACAATTCGATCCTAAAAGAAGTGGTCACGGTCATGCTTACAACCTCTATTAATCCTGATGACAAGGAAAAGTCAAAAAGACTAAATGTGTCAAATTATTTCGCCAAACCTCTTACTGTTAAAGTGTTAGAAGATCTCTGTGATTCATATTTTAACGATCGGATCTAAAGGATAAAGGCCTAGTGGCCACAGTTTACATCGTGAAGGTCTGAGACAAAAGATGCTCCAAAAAAATGAAAATGAACAACGTATTTCTATTCTTTATATTCACCCTTTCTTCCTTCAGCCTCTTGGCTCAAGATGTTACACAGGAGGATTCTCTTTCGCTCATTTTTATTGGAGATATTATGGGGCATGACCCTCAAATACAATCCGCATTTAATCCAGAAAAGGGGGAGTACAATTATGAGGGTGTCTTTCGCAAAGTGTCTCATATCATTAAAGCTGCTGATTTTGCGATCGCAAATCTTGAGGTAACATTAGGCGGGGAACCATATGCAGGATACCCTCAGTTTTCATCACCTGATGCACTCGCTGATGCATGTAAAAAAAGCGGAATAGATGTATTGGTGACTGCGAACAATCATTCATGCGATAGGGCAAAAAAAGGGCTTTTAAGAACGATCCATGTGTTGGATTCCTTAGAAATACCACATACAGGAACCTTTAAAGACTCCACCGAGAGAAATAGCAACAACCTTTTGGTCTTAGATAAAAACAACATTCGGGTGGGGCTACTCAATTACACCTATGGTACAAATGGCTTACCAACACCCAGACCCACGATGGTCAACCGAATAGATACGTTAACAATGTTGTCTGACATCAGAAAAAGCAAGTCCGATTCCTTAGATAAACTTATAGTCATGATTCATTGGGGGCCAGAGTATCAATCTCAACCCTCAAAAAAGCAAGTTGAAATTGCTGAAGTACTGTTTCGAAATGGAGTGGATATCATTGTAGGGTCCCATCCCCACGTACTTCAAAAAATGGAATATTTTCAAGCCACGAAAGACGATAAAGAGCAATTCATTGCTTATTCCTTAGGGAATTTTGTGTCTAACCAGCGGACGAGAAAAAGAGACGGAGGAGCAATGCTGAAATTAACCCTTCGCAAAAACAAGGAAGACGTACAAATATCGAATTCCGGGTATTATTTAACGTGGGTCAGTAGACCTGTTATTGATGACAAAACAATGTATGAAATCATTCCATGTTCACAATTTGAAGCACATGGTTTTTATGACTTAGACAGCGTTTCAAAAGAAAAGATGAAGGTGTTTATGGCGGACTCTAGAGCTTTATTGGAAAAAGAAAACATCGCTGTTTTTGAAATTAAAGCGACATCTAAAATAAACAAATAAAGCGATGACGTACGGACGAATATTGCTAGTCACCCTTGTTATTCAAAGTGCCTGCTTTACAAGCTGTTCCAACCACCAATCGCCAGATAAAATGCTGTCTGTTGAAGCAATGAAATCTCCTTCAGGGGTGAAGAGTTCGGAGCCTAATTTACATGTCGGAAGTGATGAAAAAGTTTACCTGAGTTGGGTAGAAACCTCTGAAGATCACAACACATCTTTGTATTATTCTACCATTCACCAAAATGTCTGGTCACAAAAGAACGAAATATCTCAAGGAGACAATTGGTTTGTAAACTGGGCCGATTTCCCTTCGATATCTGCATTTGGGAAGGGGTCTATTGCCTCTCACTTTTTAGTGGAGAGCGGAGAAGACACGTATGCGTATGATGTGAATGTTTCCATCTCCAATGACCAGGGCATGTCCTGGAGCAATCCCATTACGCCTCACACAGACAGCACCCTTACTGAGCATGGATTTGTTAGTATGGTTCCTTATAAAGAGGAAGTCCTGGCGGTTTGGCTAGACGGAAGAAATTACGCATTGATTCAAGAGTCTGACAGCGTTCCTTCAAATGAAATGACCTTGCGCAGTGCTGTCATCGATAAAAACGGACAACTCTCTGAGGAACTTCTGATTGACAATCGTGTCTGTAGCTGTTGCCAAACAGATGCGGCACTTGTGTCAACGGGTCCCATTCTCGTTTACAGAGATCGAACTGAAGAAGAAATCAGAGATATTTCTGTGGTTCGGTTAATCAATGGAAAATGGACCGAACCTCAATCTGTTTTCAATGACAATTGGGAAATCAATGGCTGTCCAGTCAATGGACCCGCCATTGACGTTAAAGGAGATGTTGCTGCTGTTGCCTGGTTTACCGAAGCAGCCGGCGTCCCAAAAATCAAAGTAGCCTTCTCTACAAATGATGGGCAAACCTTTGAAGATGCTCTTTTAATTAGTGACAGCAAACCTTCAGGGAGGGTTGATCTGATTGTCTTAGATGACGGATCGGCATTGATCAGTTGGCTCGAAACAGCCGTCGGGCAAACATCGATCAAAGCATGCCGTGTAGATCATGACGGTGCAATCGAGAAACCTTTTATTGTTTCTCAGTCAAGCGAATCCAGGTCAAGTGGTTTCCCAAAAATGGTCATGAAAAATGATACTGTATATTTTGCCTGGACAGAGGTTGGCGAATCGTTAAGTGTTAAAACGGCGTACATGATAATGACTCAGCCATGAGGGCTTATGAAAAAGCCAGAGTGAGAAGACATGAAGCAATGCTAAGCATTAAACGTCCCTCACATTCACATTCTTCTCACCAGAAGACATTTGCAAACATCAAAGGATAATACAAATTGGGAATCGTCTTGAAGGCAGACTTGAATACTCTTGTCAAAACTTTCAATATGTTGCACGAACAACTGGGCCCCAAGTGTGATTTTCTTTTTATTTAAAAACAACAACAATTCTTTTGAACTGTTCGCTAAAGCACACAACACAATCTTTTCGCCTTCTCTAATGGACGTTAAATTAATATAGTTTGATTTTGAAATCTTTCCGTTTTTATCTGGAATCGGAGAGCCATGTGGATCTTTCGTCGGAAAGCCCAAAATCTCATCCATTCTGTCAAAAAGGATTTCAGAATTTAGATGTTCCATTTCTTCTGCTATATCGTGGACCTCTTCCCATCCGAACCCCATCACTTCAGACAAAAACATTTCTGCCAACCTGTGCTTTCTTACAATTAGCGCTCCTATTCTTTCTCCCTTAGAAGTAAGTTGTAAGGGTTTATATTTTTTGTATATAACCCAACCTTTCTTCTCCATTTTATTGACCATGTTGTTGGCCGTTGGCTTGCTAACATTGATCTGATTGGACAACTCGGTGATAGAGACTTCGACATTTTTTTGGCTTAGAAAAAAAATGGCTTTTAAGTAGTTTTCCTTTATTTGTGTCGGCATTAAATTCCTTTTGTTTTACGAATATAGAAATTATACAAACAGCACAGACTGTTAGACTAGTCTAACTTATTATATTTGCAGTATAAAACAATTCGTCCATGAAGATTATTGCTGCATTGTTGTCTCTATTTCTATTTTTAAACTATACAAATGCACAAACAGGAGAAGTGACTGGAGTTGTTAAAGTTGACAATCAAAAACAAGGGTTTGCAACTGTTTCAATTGCAACTGTTCCAATGATGGGGGCAATCACAAAGTCAGATGGCACCTATCTTTTTGATGAGATTCCTTATGCTACATACCAGGTCACCGCTTCGTTTGTGGGATTTAATAAGCAAGAAAAAACAATTACCATTGACGAAACAAACCCCTCTTTGGTCCTGAATTTCGATCTCAACGAAAGTTTAAACACACTCAATCAAGTCGTTGTAACTGGAACGAAAACCTATAAAAGACAAACAAACTCTCCGGTAATCGTGAACTTAATTACCAGCAAAACGTTGGACAATGTGCAAGCTTGTAATTTATCTGAAGGGTTGAAATTTCAACCTGGATTAAGGGTTGAAACAAATTGCCAAACCTGCAACTACACACAATTAAGAATGAATGGTTTGGCCGGAGGATATTCTCAGATCCTCATAAATGGTCGGCCTATTTTTAGCCCTTTAACAGGCTTGTATGGTTTAGAACAACTTCCAACAAATATGATTGAACGCATTGAAGTTGTAAGGGGAGGTGGCTCCTCGTTATATGGCTCGAGTGCAATTGGAGGCACTGTGAATGTCATCACGAAAACCCCAAAGAAAGATTCACATGAACTCAATTCATTCTATCAAAATATAAATGGAGGAGCAAGTGACTGGGTGCTTAGTGGCAACGCCTCGTTGGTTTCTGAAAATAAGAATTCTGGGGTGACTCTGTTTGTGAATCACAGAGAACGTGGTTTATATGACCACAATGATGATCATTACTCTGAATTGCCCCAACTGGAAAACACCTCATTTGGAACAAACATTTTCTTTCTGCCGAGAGAAAATCAAAAAATTGAAATAAGCCTGAGTAATTTAAATGAGACGAGATATGGGGGAGAAATGGTGGAGATGCCTGCATATTTAACACAACAATCCGAAGAAAGAATCCACAAGGTTTGGATGGGTAGTGTCGATTATCAAATAAATTTTAACAAAGAAAAGTCTTCTTTGATTACATACTTTGCAACTCAAAATACCAAAAGAAAACACTACACAGGTATTTTCCCAGAAGAGGAAACAGAAATACAATCGCACATCGAAAACCCCCCATACGGCACATCAAGCACCACTACTCTTCAAGGGGGTGCGCAGCTCAATCACAAAGTTTATAACTTCATTAAAGGAACAAACACGTTTATATTGGGCAGCGAATATGTTGTAGATGATGTGTTTGATGAGATCTCAACCTACAACTATGTGGTCGACCAAAACACGACCGATTTTGGTGTTTTTATACAAAGCGATTGGGAGCTGTCGCCATCGACAAACATTCTTTCGGGTGTGAGAATGGATCAGCACAACTTTATTGATGAATTGGTGTTTAGTCCTAGAGCCTCTTTTCTATATAAGCATAAATCAAACACGCAATTTAGAATCAATTACGGCACTGGTTTTAGAGCGCCACAAGCGTTTGATACAGATTTACATATTGCTTTTGCGGGCGGAGGTGTTTCGCGGGTTTCATTATCCCCAAATTTAAAACCTGAAAAGTCTCAAAGTTTGAGCGCCTCAATCAACTATGACAAACCGGCCGAGGCGTTTATTTATGGTTTGACGTTGGAAGGATTTTACACAAGGTTAAATGACGCGTTTTATTTACAACCTGTTGGTGAGGATGACTTTGGCTCACTCTTTGAAAAGCAAAACGGACAAGGGGCCACAGTAAAAGGACTCACCTTAGAAATAAGGGCCAACTATGACAAGAAGCTACAATTTGAAACGGGACTTACTGTGCAATCAAGCAAATTTGATGAAGAAATACAATATATTGAAGGTGTAGAGGGCTTGAGAGAGTTTACAAGAACACCCTCCCAATATGGCTTTTCAACGCTAACATTCTCGCCAAACAACAGAATTAACGCAAACATAAATTATATATATACCGGCAAAATGAAAATCCCACACTTTGCAGGAGCCCCAAATCAGTTAATTGATGAAATCTATACATCGAACCCCTATTCCGAATTGAGTACAAAAATGGGGTACACTTTTCAATTGAAACAAATGCAAACGGCAATTGAATTCTATGGTGGTATCAAAAACATCTTCAATTCATATCAAGAAAATTTCGATGTTGGAAAAAACAGAGACAGCAATTTTGTTTTTGGACCCTCACTTCCAAGGACAGTGTATATCGGAATTAAATTAATGTCAAAATAGCACAGAAATTACTGAAGCATTAGAGAGGCCGTTTGACAAACCCGTTCGCATCTCGGGAGTGATCTAGAATGAATGCATTCACATTCGAAAATGAGTAAACTTTGCAATTTCAACTCTTTCAAGGGCTTCGGCGGGAACCTTTGATTGATTGCCTTACTGCCCTGTCTTCGTGTCCTCGGTTTTAGAAGAGTTGACTAAATAATATCTTTTAGTAAAAACTTCCCTAGTTTTGTTTATCAAACAACCAGATATGATAAGCAAGATCCAAAATACATTTAACATTCAAGATCTAGCGATTCTAAGTGGAGTTAAGGCCCATACGATCAGAACTTGGGAAAAACGTTATGGACTGCTTAACCCTGCCAGACTGAACAGAGGAATAAGATCGTACAGCATCTTAGAGCTGCAGAAGCTTTTAAACGTCAGCTTGTTGTTGAAACACGATTACAAAATATCTGAGTTGGCAAAACTTGTAGATGTCGAACTAGAAAAAAGAGCAAAGACAATCTCGTTAGACAAATTAAAAAGCAATTATTACATCAACTCTATCATGATAAGTATGTTTTCGTTAGACGAAGAGCTCTTTGAAGAGGTCTTTCAGGAGAACATCTCAACAGAGAGTTTCAGTGATGTCTTCCGAAACACATACATCCCATTGTTGAATCACATTGGTGCTCTTTGGCAAACAAACAGCCTCAAGCCAGCAAATGAGCGTTTTATATCCAATTTGATTTATCAAAAAATATTACTCCACATCGCCGACATCCCAAAACCTGTCAGGCAGCCAAAGAGAGTCAATGTTCTCTTTTTGCCCGAAGGCGAGATGCACGAAATAGGGTTGCTATTTCTGTTATACCATCTAAAGCTTTCGGGCGAGAAAACCATTTACTTGGGCAGAAGCATACCCACCGATAATCTGTTTGAAATAAAATCAAAATTCAAAGACATCAACTGGGTTACCTCCTTTGTTATTGATCGAACAGATAAGGAAAAAGCTAGATTTATTTCTGACATGGAAGAGTTGTTAATACATACAAAAAACACGTGTCGCATTGTAGGAAAAGTCTGGAGCGAATTTTCTGCTTCAAATAAATCCGAAAACATCCATTTTTACGATGGTTTCGACAGCCTAATTATTGATTAAACAGGATCAGATTTGTGTTTTGTTTAACAAATTTGTACATTTGTTAGACAATGTCACAAATAATTTCCATATTGGGATCAGGGTTTTCATCTCTATCCGCAGCCTGCTACCTTTCTAGGGAAGGACACGATGTTACGATTTATGAAAAAAACAAAACTTTTGGTGGTCGAGCGACACAGATGATCCACAAAGGGTACAAATTCGACATTGGTCCCTCTTGGTATTGGATGCCTGATGTGTTTGAACGGTTTTTTGGAGACTTTGATCAAAAAGTGTCTGATTATTATACGCTTACAAAGTTAGACCCAGGCTATCAAGTGTATTTTGGAGCCTCAGACAGTGTGCTTATATCCGCAAATCTTGACAAGATCTATGCGTTGTTCGAAGCTGAACAGAAGGGGAGTTCAATACAACTTAAAGAATTTTTAAGAATCGCAGAAAACAATTACAATGTCGCGGTCAAGGAGCTTGTATATAACCCGGGTGTCTCCCCGTTAGAATTAATCACACCTAAGACCATTACAAAACTTAACCAGCTCTTCTTTAGTATACGGAAGCAGGTTAAAAAGAATTTTTCGAATCAACGATTGATTAAAATCTTGGAGTTTCCTGTTTTATTTCTCGGCGCAAAACCAAGCAATACTCCAGCAATGTATAATTTCATGAACTGGGCTGATTTTGGACTTGGAACCTGGCACCCAAACGGAGGGATGTATGAAGTGGTAAAAGGCATCAAACTGCTCGCAGAGGAGAATGGCGTAAAGTTCGTCGCCAATGCTGAAGTCAAAAATATCGAGGTTGATAAATCAGGTACTGCAACTGGCATTGTAATAGATGATGTCTTGATTCCGTCTGACATCGTCCTAAGTGGGGCGGACTATCATCACACAGAACAATTGCTTCCTGTTAAATACCGACAGTACACAGAAAAATATTGGAATACCCGAAAGTTTGCGCCTTCCTCTTTGCTGTTCTATGTGGGTTTTGACAAGAAGGTAGAAAATGTTTCTCATCACACGCTGTTCTTTGATGTCGATTTTGATGCACATGCATCCTATATCTATGACACCCTAGAATGGCCAAAGGACCCTCTTTTTTATGCCAATTTTCCAAGCAAATCAGACAAAACATTTGCGCCAGAAGGCAAAGAATCTGCAACGTTCCTAATTCCGATTGCAATCGGTCTTGAGGATACGGAAGAGCTCAGAGAAAAGTACTTTAACATCGTCCTAGAACGGCTTGAAAAATTGACAAATAACAGTTTGAAAGAGAGCGTCTCGTTTGTGAAGTCATACTGTGTCAAGGACTTTATTGACGATTATAATTCATTCAAAGGAAACGCATATGGATTGGCAAATACATTAACACAAACAGCTTTCTTAAGACCGAGAATAAAAAGCAAGAAAGTGAGTAATCTGTTTTTCACCGGCCAACTCACCGTACCTGGCCCAGGTGTCCCACCGGCTTTAATTTCAGGAAAAATAGCTGCCGAATCAATTTCCAAACATTTTGGATCATGAAGCAGCTATACGATGAAATCTCAAATCAAACTGCGAGCCTAATCACGAAGAAATACAGCACTTCGTTTTCATTGGCAGTGAGTTTGCTTGACAGATCTATTAGACAAGATGTGTACAATATCTATGGATTTGTTCGCGTCGCTGATGAGATTGTTGACAGCTTCGATGGGTACCCACAAGAAGATCTTTTTGACCGATTTGAAGAAGAGTTTTGGATTTCGCTCAAGATTGGGGTTAGTGCCAATCCTGTGATTAATGCCTTTCAAAATACCATCGTAAAATACGATATTTCAATTTCTCTTGTCAAGGCTTTCTTGAAAAGCATGCGCGCGGATATTTCGAAGAAGATTTACCAAAACAAAGAGGAAATCGATGAATACATCTATGGATCTGCTGATGTTGTGGGTCTCATGTGTCTGAAAATATTCGTAAAAGGAGATCAAACCCGATATAGCCAGCTAGAAGCGTCTGCGATTAAACTCGGGTCAGCGTTTCAAAAAGTCAACTTTTTACGAGATTTAAGACAAGACTACGAAGAATTAGACCGGACTTATTTCCCCAATGTAGATCCAGATAACTTTAAGGATTCTGACAAAGACATGATTGTTAAAGACATCGAAAACGATTTCAAAATAGCAAAAGAGGGGATTTTACAACTCCCAAAAGAATCTAGATTGGGAGTATATTTGGCATACAAGTACTATTCTCATTTGCTTAAAAAAATAGTTCACACACCTGCCAAAGTTTTAAAAGAAGATCGAATTAGAGTGTCAAACCCGAAAAAAATACTTATTCTTCTGCAATCATATTTACGTCACAAATTAAACTTGGTGGGATGACCTCGATCTATTTCATTTTACTTTTGTCATTTGATTTTAATGCTGACATTAAAGCGGTCGTGAAAGAATATCATGCATTAACAAATGAAGTGTCCGAGATCTCTTTTATTCACAAATATCATGGGAGCAAAGATGCGTCTGTCATGGCATATGTTACATCCATCGCGATGAAACAAGCTGAGTATACACCAAACCCGTTGCGAAAGCTTCAGTTGTTTCAAGAAAACAAAAAGATACTAAATCAGTTAATTGACACACATCGCACAAATATTCACCTGCGATATGTCCGTCTGTTATCTCAAGAAAACACGCCTTATTTTCTGGGATACAATGAACATATCGAGGAGGATAAACGCATCCTGAAAAACATCTTAGAAGTGGAGGATGAAACAGATTACCTGGATTACTTCATCAGAGCAAATACATCTTTATGATTGTCTTTTTTTACATTCTTATTGTCGCGACAACGTTCGCGTTAATGGAGGTTTCAACCTGGTTGAATCACAAATATGTCATGCATGGGTTTTTGTGGTTTTTACATGCAGATCATCACCAACCCAAATATCAAAATGTCTTTGAGAAAAATGACATCTTCTTCCTGATTGGAGCAGCACCTAGTATTACACTTTTTTATTTTGGGGTAAACCCTGAATTAAATTACAAATTTTTCATCGCGGTCGGAATTCTTTTTTACGGAATTGCATACTTTCTTATTCATGATGTTCTCATTCACAGAAGGTTCAAGTGGTTTGACAAGACCAAGAACAGATATCTGATGGGGTTAAGAAAGGCACATAAAGTTCACCACAAACATTTAGGCAAAGAAGATGGAGAGTGTTTTGGAATGCTCAACGTCCCGAAAAAATACTTCACTACAAAGCGACCGTCATGACACCGCTGTACTTGTATGTTCTTATCGCGTCAGTATCTGTGCCTCTTTTATTTACGGTTTTTTATATGGACTTCATCAAACGATGGAGCAACTTTTTAATATCTACTTCAATCGTTGCGGTTGTCTTCTTGATCTGGGATGCTTTATTTACAATGGCTGGTATTTGGGGGTTTAATGAGGACTATTGTTTGGGCCTGAGTATCTTAATGATGCCCATAGAAGAGTGGATTTTCTTTTTTGTGATTCCATTTTGTTCACTATTTACTCATTTTGCGCTCCAACATTCAGCCCCGAATTTCTTTCTAGGTGAAAACAACACCCGCAAGATTGCTTATCTGTTAATCGCGGGGACATTCCTCCTGCTTTGTACGCATTTTTCAAAAGCATATACCGCCGTTGATGCTCTGTTTTTAATCGTTACACTTACGCTAGGTGTGGTTTTTTATCTAAAATTGTTGCAGCGGTTTTTTCTGTCATTTTTAATCATCCTGATTCCATTTTTTATTGTGAATGGAATTCTAACAGGTTGGATCACCGATTCACCAATTGTTTGGTACAATGATCTTGAAAATTTAGGAATCAGACTCACGACGATTCCGGTAGAGGATATCGGATATGCCTTCTCAATGCTCTTCGGCAATTTGATGATTTTCGAATTCCTCAAGCCCAAACAGGACGTTAGATAAGATGTATCCCTATCACAATAAAATCAAACAACGCATCTTCAACAATGAACTGTTAAGCTATGAGTTCGTTGAAAAATACAAGGCCATAAGCCCTTGTCTTTTGTTACATTTCGACACCGAACCGAAAATCCGCCCCATCCGAGAACATCGCTTTAAAGAATATGACGACCTGTTCCTTCATTTCTCAAAAAGATGAAGGAAGTCGTCCTAATAACAGGAGCAAACGGAATGTTGGCCAAATCTTTGGCGCAAGAACTTGATGGAAAATACACCCTCAAGTTTTTAACCAGACATGTGAAAGAAGAGAATGCGTATCGTTGGGATATCAATATGAAGTACATCGATCCTGAGGGATTAAGAGGTGTAAATCACATCATCCATTTGGCCGGATCTTCAATCGCTGATAAAAGATGGACGCCAAAAAGAAAACGAGAAATCAAGAAAAGTAGAGTTGATGGGGCCCAATTAATGTTGGATGAGTTAAAGAAAAACAACCAAACAATAGACACATTTATCTCAGCCTCGGCGATTGGATATTATGGCGCTCAAACAACGAATGAGATCTTCACTGAGAATTCACCAAATGGGGATGACTTTTTAGGAGAAGTGTGTCGAGAATGGGAGCATGTTGCACATTCGTTCAAATCAGATCATGTGGCAAACAACATCTCCATTGTGAGGTTTGGTATCATTCTAGACAGAGACGCAGGCGCATTGAAAAAAATAGCTGCACCCATACGTTTTGGCTTTGGAAGTGGCGTTGGTACAGGCAAACAATGGGTTCCATGGATCCATATTGCGGATCTTTGCGGCATGTTGGATTTTGTGATTGCACAGGATACAGGGGGGACCTACAATGCTGTTGCGCCTGAACACGTCACGAACAATGAATTCACACAGAAAGTAGCAGCCATTTTAAAACGCAAGATTGTTTTGCCCAATATCCCTGCTTTTTTCATTCACCTTTTGTTTGGCGAAATGGCAGTCGTATTGTTAACGGGCAGTCGCGTTTCATCAGACAAAATAACAGATCTCGGGTACAGCTTCAAGCATTCGAAGCTGAACGACGCGTTGCGGAATATATTTTCAAAAAACTAGATTGATCCTCATATCATGATGAACTTAAAGTCAGTAATAGCTGGGATTATACTTACAAGCCTGTTCGGGGTTGTTTCAGGACAAACCAGCACCATAAAAGGCCGTGTGTACAACAGCATCAACAACGAAGCCGTTCCATTTGCGAATATTTTTATCGAGGGCACCTCACTTGGAGCCACTTCAGGTCTTGAGGGGAATTATATCATCTCAAATCTCAAACCAGGAACATACAGTGTGGTATGCTCATTTATCGGTTTCAAGAGACAGATCAGTTTTGAAGTACCCGTGAACTCCGTAAGGACGACAACCCTTGATTTTGCTTTGGTGGAAGAAAGCACGACCCTTAATCAGGTTGTGATCGCCGCTTCTCCATTCAACAAAAGAGAAGAAAGTCCCGTAAGTCTGAGGACGATAAGTTCCTCCGAAATCTATCGAAACCCTGGTGGAAATAGAGACATTTCAAATGTGATACAAATCCTTCCTGGTGTCGCATCCTCATCTTCATTTAGGAATGACATTGTCGTTAGGGGTGGTGCGCCAAATGAAAATAGATTTTATCTTGATGGGATTGAAGTGCCAAATATCAACCACTTTGCCACGCAAGGATCATCAGGTGGCCCAGTGGGGATGATCAACGTGAATTTTATACGAGAAGTCGATTTTTATGCTGGAGCCTTCCCCGCCAACAGAGGGAATGCGCTCAGCTCCATCATAGAGTTTAAGCAAATTGAAGGAAATGATGAGGGTCTCAAGGGAACTTTTATGCTCGGTTCAAGTGATGCAGGCATCACATTAGATGGGCCTATCGGTGACAAGTCTACCTTTATTTTATCTGCCAGGCAGTCCTACTTACAATTGCTTTTCAAAGCCCTGGGGCTTCCTTTCCTGCCTACTTACAACGATTTTCAGTACAAGCAGACCATCAAGGTCAATGACAAAAACCGCATCACCATTATAGGGCTTGGCGCAGTGGACGACTTCACCTTGAATACATCTGCAAACGATGGCTTAGAGGACGAAGAAGTCATTAGAAGAAACAACTACATCCTGGGAAACTTGCCCGTGAACACCCAATGGAATTATACTGTGGGGGCAAACTGGAAGCATTTTGGGACAAACAGTTTTCAAAATGTGGTGGTCAGCCGCAATCATTTAAACAACAGGGCTGTTAAATATCAAGGGAACATTGAACAGCCCGAGTTTCTGATACTCGACTACAAGTCACAAGAGATCGAAAACAAGGTGAGATTGGAAAACACCATTCGGGAAAATGGATGGAAATTGAACATGGGG
>Ga0114998_10002437_pt1 | contig 14055 bp, 13 predicted proteins | sample ArcticOcean_MG_C_5_FD_87044 | JGI IMG/M metagenome (GOLD analysis project Ga0114998, IMG submission 87044) | Marine microbial communities from western Arctic Ocean - ArcticOcean_MG_CB4_138 | ecosystem: Environmental > Aquatic > Marine > Oceanic | place: Arctic Ocean: Canada Basin | collected...
AATCGCCACATTTCTCACCGATCAACGCACGTTTAAATCAGCCCAAATGGAGGGTAGGCAACCCGTAGAGGTGGGAGTACTTTTCTTAAAGTGGAAAAAGGGTGGTTATTCGTCCTAACCCCGCTCACTGGACGCTAGTCCCAGTATGGGACTATAATTGCCAGATGAGAATCATTGCCTTGTCAACACTCAAAGCATTCTGGGCAGAAAATCCTCGATACATGGACGCGAAAGATCCTACGTTGGCCTGGTACCGACATACACTGAAAGCAGATTGGGCAGCCCCCACGGAGGTGAAGCAGGATTTTGGCAATGCAAGCATTCTCAAAGACGGGCGCGTAGTGTTCAACATTGCAGGCAACAAGTACCGGTTGGTGGTGTGGATCAACTATGACTACAGAGTGGTCTATGTCCGTTTTATTGGCACCCACAAGCACTACGACGAAATTGATGCACAAACTATTTAGCAAGAGACTCGAACCATGGATATCAAACCGATTAGAACCAAAGCAGACTATCGAGCTGTTCTACGGGACATTGAATCACTGATGGATGCAGAACTCGATTCCCCCGAGGGTGAAAGATTGGATGTGCTCACTACGCTCGTTGAGGCCTACGAAGCCAAGCACTATCCCATGGAATTACCGGACCCGGTCGAAGCGATCAAATTTGAGATGGAACGCCGCGGCCTGACAGTCAAGGATCTTGAGCCGATGATTGGGAAGAGTAATCGTGTGTATGAAATACTGAATCACAAACGCTCGCTCACTCTGAAGATGATCTGGAAGTTACATGAAGAACTGGGTATTCCCGCAGAATCTCTGATTAAGCCACCTCATGCAAAAGCGAGCTGATCATTAAGGGGGAGATTTTTCGTGCCCGTGCCGTGCCCAACTGACCTTAATTGACGTAATGAGCACCAATGAAGCAGATGTAATCCTGCTTTGTTAATCAATTAGTTACAGACGAAGTCAGAAGAGGTTAATTGAAGTAAATCATCATTTTTGCATTCATAATGCTGGGGTCGGTGGTTCAAGTCCACCCGTAGCTACCAACTTCATGGCTTGCGCGAAGCGCAAACATGAAGGGCGGCAGCCAATTCGCGAAGCGAAATGGCGAGAGCCGGTCTTTCCTCTCGCGACTCTTTGTGCCCAAACCGCGCCCAATTCGCGCCCAAAAGTCAGACCTTCTTAAGCAACTCCCCAGGCTCAATCTCAAAGTAATCACACAAGGCACTGATCGTTTCCGTGTTCGTGTTGTAACCCGGTACATTTGAAATCCTGGTCAATGTTGGCCGGGAAACCCCGGTCTCTTTGCTGACCTCATTCAAAGTAATCCGACGTCCTTCCTTGAAGGACTTCTCATCTAGCGCCTGTTTAAAAAGGATGGTATCAGGAAGTTAACTTTCTCAGACTGAGCTAATTTGACCTGGAATTTCAAGCCACTGCCCCAATCCATTCTGCGACCGCGCCTTCCCTGAGATTTCGATAGTGCTCTTTTCGAACGAGGTGGCGTCCAAAATTGAACAAGTTGTAAACCGCAGCATGAGCACCCAAAAATCTCTGCGCCTGCCCTGTCGATTTGAACCTCCGCATCACCCGCTCTCGCACTCTGGTCGGTTCATGAGATTGCTCGGACCGATTGTTCGCGTACTGGGAATTATCATGAATAAAATCCCGCAACAGTTCATGGTGAGCAACACCGTAGCTGCGTAACTTATCCGTCACGATCTTCCTGGGTTCGCCGCCATGACTGCGCAATAACCTTTTGAAGAAGCGTTTTGCTGCAGCGCCATCCCGTTTTCTTTGCAAGAATACATCAACGGCTTCACCACCCTGATCCACAGCCCGCCACAGGTAATGCTGTTTGCCATTGATCTTCACGAAGACTTCATTGATGAAAAAGGTATCGCCGTAGCCTCAGTGTTTTCGCTTCAACCTTCGAGTGTATATAGCACCGAATTTGATACACCAAAGTCGAATTGCTTCGCGGCTGACAGTGATGCCTCGCTCTGCCAGAAGATCTTCTATATCGCGGTGACTGAGGTTGAAACGGAAGTAGAGCCAGACGGCATACGAAATGATATCTGGCGGGAATCGGTGGCGTTTATAAGTGTTCATCCGCCGATTATACCAATATCAAAAATTTAACTTGGCGGTACCCTTATAAGTACTCATCGCCTGATTCTAGCAGTTTACTTGTCAGCACCCTTAAATAGGCTAATATTTCACGAGTTCATTACTCTCTTCCGATACAAGCTGGATCAGCTTGGGGTGAACAAATAGTATTTCCCGCCCTACCTGTCGCTCAGTCAGTACACCGATACCTGCCAATTTCTTAGGTACTCGGATGCCGTCTGGCGCTTGGCAATCTTGGCGTCCACCAGATTGGATATTCGACAGTAAGGCTGCTCGAAAATCGTGTCTACCAGCTCGCGGCTATAGATTTTCGGCAGTTGGTCCCGCACATATACCGCCGTGTGGTCAGCGAGATCACGAATTGCAATGATCTTATGTGTTGTCCATTGCGCTGTGCTCGCCACGGCATCTAGCATGTAGATGATCCACGTCTCCCAGCCCTGTTCTCTCGTAACGCCCAATAAGCTGGGGTAATAGGCATTTTTGTGGCTGATCATGTAACGGCTTAGGTAAAGAATTGGCAGGTTCAAGAGTTCTTCATGAACCAAATACAAAAGATTGAGTATTCTTCCTGTACGACCATTACCATCGGTAAAGGGGTGAATAGCCTCAAATTGATAGTGCGCCACCGCCATGCGGATAAGGGGATCGAGGTCTGGCTCTTCGTGCAGAAATTTTTCCCAATTACCGAGCAAATCACGTAAATGCACGTCGCCTTCGGGGGAGGTATAGATCACCTCCCCTGTTGCATCATTGGCGAGCGTTACTCCTGGTACTTTGCGAATTTCGATCTGCACGCCTTTTATTTGCGAGCAGATAGCTTCCGCCATATTGGTATTGATCGGACACTGCGAAAGTCCCTGCCAGCCTTCATACAACGCCGTGCGGTATCTGAGAACCTCTTTGGTGGCCTGATCCGCGCCTCTGCCGCTATCGGCAAACTCAAACAGTTTATCTGTCGTGGTAACGATATTTTCAATTTCAGAGCTGTCTTTTGCTTCCAGCAGAGGCAGCGTATTGATTAGCATCGCCTGATTAGGGATGATTTCTGCAGAAAGTGATTGGGCTATCATTTCGCGTTATATCTTCTGCCGTTCAGTTTCGTTCTCGCCTAGGCAGAGGTATTCAGGGCACGGTGTCCACCTCCGTGCGGTATTGCCAAATGCATGACAACGATAACTCGCCCATCGATAGTCTCCTGGGTCAGTTGTCATTCCGGCTCGTACAGGATTTAGTTCATCGTGTCTGATGCTTATCAGGTAAGCATCGTCTTGTACGAGCGAGGACCTGAACCTGCCCTAGAACAGCGTGCCTGATCGAGCATATTTGAAGTTAAAAGGTTGAACTTAATGGCATAGGCATCGAGATCAATGGCGAAGTATCTGGCAAGATGAAAAAGGCGAGCTTCCAACCAGCCTTTGCGGTGGTCGTATTTTTTTCGGCTGTTTTTATCATAGCCACACAGCCAAGCTCTTCGCACACAGCGGGAGATGAGGTGATAGTGCATCGGCAGTTGGCTGTCGACTAACTGGGAACGCGGTGTTGTTGCCATGCGCGTATATTGGTTCACGTTGGGCAAACCGGATGTAACAGATCTGGGGATTCACTATGAGACATCAGCGCGAGCATTCGTGAGTGAACTCTTTGCGGCTGCAGTCTCGCCAAGGTGCCTGCCCCTATTTATTTTGAACCGGGAGTGAACTCTTTGCGGCTGCAGTCTCGCCAAGGTGCCTGCCCCTATTTATTTATTTGCCCCTATTTATTTTATTTCCCGCAACTAATAACTGGCACGGCGATACGTTTGCGCCTGTATTCGTTTCTCCATTGATACAGGGTACCATTTGTGACGCCAGTTTCTTGTCGAAAGTCACGGATTGGCATGGCATCGGGTGGCATCATTTTCCTGAAGGCTGTTTCTTTAAATTCAGTTGAACACTTGGTCATAAACTTGTCTTTCATTACGCCCTATAATAGTCGGTAGGTAAATCAAGAGACGTGACAACTAGCCTGAACCACAGGGTTTTCGTTTAAAAACGATAATCCACATACAGTCGTACATCGCGAAATGAGTCGGTTACGCTATCAATTTCATAACCGTGTATTTGTTCATAAGCGCTGTAATCGTAGTTATAGTCGTAGTCGTTGTAGGCGTAACGCAGCCAAAGTTTTAAGCCTTTGAGATTACCGCCAAAGTTATAAATTGCATCGAAAGTGATTTCAGATCGATCTAGCCTTGCATCGATATCTGACAAACTATTTGGCATATCGTAGAAGCCATAACGCACTCGCAAATAGGTTCCGGCCATGAAGCCATCCCTCGCGAAATCATACTCGATTCCTGTTCCATAAGACTTAACGCCCGCCAATTCTGAATCTTGAACTTGGAAAGAGTTAAACATTTGTGGGCTACCCCAGGGAATAAAAATGCTGCCACCGTTGTAGGAGTCTTCGTTGTAGTTCACTCGGTTATACGACGTAAAAAAGCCCCAACCATTATCCTGCTTGGCGACTGCTTTTAAGCCGAAATACCACGTATCAATATTGCCAGCAATATGGTCTCCAGCATCTTGTTGGTTGCCGTACTGAACCTCAATGCTGTAGGCATAATCAGTGTCGTTTAAAGTGGAATTTAAATTGTATTGGCCATATAGATAAAGTGAGTTAAGTAAATCTTCAGCATAGTAGTCCCAAACTTCAAGGCTTAATCGCTCAGTGGAATATACAAAACCAGCTAAGGCCAGTGCTTTTTTACTACCAACATATTGGCCATCATTGCCATAGTTATTTTGGTCAAAATCACCCCGCAATAACCGCTTGGAACCGCCATTCACACAATCCCCACTTTGGTCTAAACCGCCACAACCACTGCGTATACGTGATGAATAAGCCATATCTTTGAAGTGTTTGGCATTGCGGTCCTTCATTTTTTCCACATAAGCCAAATTAATTTGTAGGTTATCAAAAGACGTATTTTCGAAAACGATGGCTTGGTGAGTGCGGGGTGTCATACGCACATCAGCAACCGATATATCGCCATAATGCATTTCTTGACGGCCAATTTTTAATAGGTGTTCGCCATTTTGGTATTTAACGTAAGCTTCACCAATAACGGTGTAGCTAGATTGGCCTCCATCGGCATCATAAAGGCCACCTAAGCCACGTCTATTATCAGGGTTGTTACCTACAGGGTTTGACGTGTAAACGGTCGCTCCGACAGAAATGTGACCCCAAGGGGATGTCTCATAACCGATATAACCACCGGCACTTACGTATTGTTTTTTAGATGAGGATACATGGGGGGCTGAACTATCTTGCGTGTGGTGCAAGTTAGTATTTCTATATTCACCATTTAACCGCGACAGCCCTTTTAAGGTGCCCTGCGTCAAAGCGCCAGACAAATTATTAACCTGCTTGGACTGCATAGTTACTGGTTCTGATTCGACCTCTGCAATATCATCTGCTCGGTTAACTGGTTCATCAAGTTCGGCATAAACAGGGAAGCTAACGAGCAATGCTATCAATACGAAATAACTTTTTTTCATTTGCTCATCACCTATGAAGCGCAACGGAAGGAGCGTATCTGAAAATAGAACGTTTGATCGAAGTTTTCAGTTCGCCAGCGATAATCTCTCGACACTATAGCTAAGGTTGTACCAATAAGTAACAACATTAAAATCAGTAGGGCCTTCTTCTACTGTACGCTTCTTCTATTCTGAGACGGACATAATTAGATTTTTCTGAGTTCATCACATCAGGAAGCACACATGAACAAGTCACGACTCACCTAGAGCCAGATCGTAGCGATCCCTAAAGAAGTTGAAGCCGGTTTTAAGGGAGACCCGGTTTGCCGTAGCCACGGGATAAGTTCACTCACGTATAACACTTTCCCTAGGGTGGGCAGACGGTACCTGATGGAACAAGCTGATTGGCGAAGTGCAGTCACCAGGCTCGACATTCAGTCAACTGGCATTTGGCTATCGCAGCAGCTAGTGACATCGTTACTTCATACACTCACCGGCATTGCAACGACGGACGCCGATGACGGTGCGCGCCTCGCCAGAACGAAGGGATAAGGCGATGCGCCAGTTGGTACTCCATGTCGTTGATAAAAGATTGAGCTCTTTTCGTCGGCAGAACTCAGCAGCACTTTCACTGCCGGATTAAAATTCTGAAAGCCGATGCCCCGACTCCTTGCTAGATTGTCGCTGACTTGGCATTTGTGTCCCCAATACCACGCAAAGCTAAGGGAAATGGGCAAACTCGATGAGTGTGCAGTTGCTTGGGCGTTTACGTTCAGTCAATTGTTCGCCAAATAATAGCGGATGAAATCTTTATCGTTGGCCTACCAGGATTTTAACGATTCGATTGGCAATTCGGCCGCTCGGATAAGCCCGGTTTGGTCGGCAGGGGTAGATGGTTAATTTTTCAGAATGTTGTTCATGAATAATGACTTAGACTGGTCGTGGTCAAGGTTAGCCCATTTCAATCATTCACCGGTTCGCTAAGTATCAGAATTATAAATATTCTCATCTAGCTCACCTTCACTCTTGGCCATTAGAACCGCAACCATTGAGTCGCCTGTTACATTAATAGCAGTACGCGCCATATCTAGAATTCGATCAATACCGGCAACCAAAGCAATACCTTCGAGAGGCAAACCAACCGAGGTCAGGACTAAAGTCAACATGATCAAGCCTGCGCCAGGTACACCCGCACTGCCAATTGACGCGAGTGTAGAGGTCAAGATGATGGTGATGTAGTTAGCAGTGGTTAAGTCGATACTATATGCTTGGGCAATAAATAATACAGCCACTCCTTGATAAAGCGCGGTTCCATCCATATTAATAGTGGCACCCAATGGCAACACAAAACTGGAAATTGGTTTTGAAACGCCGAGGTTCTCTTGTACACACTCCATCGTTACCGGCAACGTACCTGAACTACTGGTGGTAGTAAACGCGACCGCTTGGGCTGAAATAATACCTTTGAAGAATCTCATCGGATTGAGTCGTGCGAAAAAAGCAAGAGTTCCGCCCAGCGTAAAAACAGCGTGAAGAAGACAGCCAAAATAGAAGCCTATGATAATCTTGCCTAGTGGCAATAAAACATCGAGGCCAAATTTACCAGCGACCCAGGCCATCAAACCAAATACACCATAGGGCGCGAAGGCAATAACGATATCGGTTAAGCGATACATTGTGTCTGCCAGAGATTCCATCAGGCTAGCCAATGGCTTGCCTTTCTCGCCAGCGAGGTTAATCGCAATACCAAAAAGTATGGCAAATACGATAATTTGCAGAACAGTGCCTTTTGCCATCGCATCAACGGGATTGCTGGGCACCATATCGAGAAGAGTTTGTACAAAGTTCGGAGCTTCTTTAGCTTCCACCACGGCGCTCGCTGCTAAATCGATACCGACACCGGGTTGTAACAAGATACCTATTGCGAGTCCGATCGTGATTGCAACTGCTGTCGTGGCCAAATAAACAGCAAATGTTTTAGCGCCAATTCTGCCCATTTTCTTAATATCGTCCATGGAGGTTAAACCGACCACCAGAGAGCTAAATATGAGCGGTACAATCAACATGTTGATAAGGTTGATAAAGAGTGTGCCTATTGGTTTGAACCAGGTAGTTACAAAGGCTTCACCACCGGGACCACCTAATATGGCTCTGCTGGCCATTCCAACCACCATTCCTGCTGCCAGCATGAAAAATATTTTCTTCCACAACACCATGCCCTTCCAAAAACCTGCTTTTTCCGCTGCCATTGGTAGTAGTCTCTTGATGAATTAAACGCTTTTTTGCTGTGTCAAAAGATAAAAATAGGTAGTCTGCACCTGTTTTTTGACACGCTGGCGCTGCCAGCGAGGTGTGCCGGTGTAGCCAATAGCTGCTGGCGCACGCGATCGTTAACGACCATGGTAGTCTAAAATGTCATTCTTTGGTAAAGCAAATAGTTCGATATTTGTCAAACTAAATCATGCCATAGACTTCTGACTCTACCAGCGTAACCAAAAATAAACCCTTCCTCAACGAAATGGTCTCTCCAAACTAGTAATACCTACGCAGCAGGAGTCACATTTGTGTGAAGTGGGGGTAGGGGGCGTGGGTGCGGTTGGACCGAGAATGCTAGCTGGTTAGGTTGAAAGGTAATGCGAGAGATTGCTCCTATCCTCTCCCAGCGTGGCTATTAACATCAGTAGAAATCTAACTATTCTGCTTACACAAGCAGTTACATTTTAGGAGGTGCAGAATTTAGGCTCTACATCATTAACGGGGGCACAGCCCATTAAGAATGGTGGCCGGAGGTGGAATCGAACCACTGACACGGGGATTTTCAATCTGACAGGCCTACCTTTCCGGGTTGAGGTGGTCTAATAGATCTGCACAACCCAGTTAAGGGATAATACCCATAACTGGAGATCAACAAATGAACACAAGAAAGAAATATCCGAAGGAATTCAAGCTGGATGCCGTCAGTCTGGTCCTGGATCAGAGCTACACAAGAATCGAAGCGGCGAAAAGCCTCGGCATCAGCTCCACCATGTTGGGGCGCTGGGTTAAAGAACATCAACGATCAAGTGACGGGCAGGCTTTCCACGGAAACGGCCAGCTGACACCGGACCAGGCAGAAATCCGCCAGTTGGGGGAGGAAAACCGGCGCTTGAAACTGGAGAAAGATATATCAAAAAAAGCGACGGTCTTCTTCGCCAAGGAAACAAGGTGAAATACGTGTTTGTTGCCCAGCACGAGAAGACCTGGCCTGTTGACCTGATGTGTCGACTCCTGGGCGTTACCCGCGGTGGTTACTATGGGTACCAGCGGCGCGGAGGTGGCGATATCGATTATTATCGCCAGGAATGACTGGAAGCTGTCCGAGACATCGCCAAAGCAACCCAGGACAGCTACGGTAGCCGAAGAATGAAAGCGGCGCTCAGCGCGCTAAGTTACCCGGTGAGCCGGGAGAAGGCTCGAAAATTGATGAAAGAAGCTAACGTTCAGGTTAAACGCCGAAAGAAATACAAAGTCACGACAAACAGTAATCACAAGCAACCTGTGTTTGAGAATGTACTGGATCGGCAATTTGATGTTGATCGGGCTGATCAGGTGTACGTTGGGGATATCACCTATCTCTGGACCCAGGAGGGCTGGTTGTACCTTGCTGTTGTTATTGACCTGTATTCGAGAAAAGTGGTTGGCTGGAGTATGGGTTCACGGATGAAGGCTCAGCTGGTTTGCGATGCACTGAGGATGGGCATTTGGCCAAGGCGGCCCAAGGCTGGCTTGATTGTCCATTCCGATCGCGGCTCTCAATATGCCAGCAAAGATTTCAGGCAGCTTCTTAAGACCCATGGCTTCGTCGTGGGCATGAGTCGCAAAGGTGATTGCTGGGATAATGCGGTTGCAGAAAGTTTCTTTGGGAGCTTGAAGCAGGAGCGTGTCTACTGGCGTGATTACCAAACTAGGCTCGAAGCACAACAGGATGTGTTGAACTACATATCCATGTTTTACAACAGCCAACGGCTGCATTCATATCTGGGCTACATGAGTCCGAATCAATATGAGGCAGAGATGGTTGAATTGAAAAAAGCAGCTTAACTGGGTTGTAAAGAAATGCTGGACCACGTCACTGCGCCATGGTTCCGCAATCGCCTATAGCTGATGATATCTGGTGGGGGGCGCTCAGCCCGAATCGGTGCCGTTTGTAAGCATTCATCTGCCGATTATAGCAAACTCGGCTACTTAACTTGCCGGTACCTTTTATATCGAAGACATGGGTAACACCGAGTCGTCAGGCAAACGGCGTGACTGATTATGCCGCATTCCTGGCGGCGGCCGCCTTATCCAGGTCATAAGTCACCTGGAGGTTCATCCAAAGTTTCGGCGATGTCCCTAAAGCGTCAGCAAGGTCTAATGCCGCCTCTGCTGTTACACCACGTTTCCCGCGGATAAGCTCATTGAGTCGCGCCTTGGTCCACCCTATTCTTCTCGCAAACTCAGCCTGACTCATACCCTGGGGCTCAAGGAATTCCTCGAGAAGCATCTCGCCAGGATGGAACGGGTTTTTAGGTTGCTTGTTCATTTCCTGTACCTCTATCTATGGTAATCCAATATCTGCACTTCTTGTGGCTGCCCGCCACTCCAACGGAAAACCAATCGCCATTGATCGTTGATCCGTATTGAATGAAATCCCTTCCAATTACATTTTAGAGGTTCCAGCCGATTACCAGGCGGAACTTTCAAATCTTTTAAGTCCGCTGCATCATGCAAATAGAGCAGTTTCCGCCTGGCGTTCCTCCGTAGTTCATTAGGAAACGATCTAGTCGACTTGCTCTTCCTGTCATAAAAGAGATCTTCTGCCACGGCATTTGCGAAGGATTCGATCATGTTATTATATTATCGGAACTCGATAACGCTGACAACAACGGCTTTCCTGGGGGAAAGCTGCGGGAGATTTGCGGGACTCACCCTGATTTGTTGTGCTCTGTAGTGCAAATAGCGCTGTGGATGTTGGAGTTTAAGTTAATAAAATCAGATAGTTAAATTTATCCAGCAAAATTCATAATGCTGGGGTCGGTGGCCGAGACGTCGGACCGTCAAGTCCACCCGTAGCCACCATTTGTATTAATTAAATCAATGGTTTGCTGTACGAATAGAAAGCAAGCCTTCCTCTCTCAGATTATCTTGCTACCTATTTGCTACCTGACGACGTTAAAAGCATTATGCTTATGTAACTTTGCTGGGATGGATCAGCAACATGGGAGTAGAAATCAACGTCGATGAGATCATCCAACGTGTCAGTCAAATCGTTACCACTCAAGTCGCATCGCTTAAACAATCATTCTAATAGTCGAGTCTGATAGCAATCCATGGCATGCAAGTCTTTTAGGCCACTAAACCTCGTTTCGGCGGGTTTTTTTTATGAGTGGATGGCCTATGTCTGGTTAGCCAATGATCTACTGCCTTGCAGTCGCATGGATCGGTGACAGCTGCGATCACCCGCAGCGTGCCGCCGCAACGGGGCAGACAGAAATATCGATATCAAATACACGGTTAATTGGAGAGAACGGGTTTTCCCTAAGTCACCACGTTGGGAGGATACTTTTGAAATCTCGAAAAACACTGGTTAACGTGCCTATCCACAAAAGTACTTTGATTCGGTATAGACTCTAAGTCACTTGTCTAAATAATGCTCAGTTAAATATGAATAAAATCCTAATCATCCTCTGTCTCGTCTTTCTCGTTTCGTGTTCCCCAACAGAATTCACCTCTGACCAAATCGTGGAGAGAAAAGGGGTTTCCTATGAGCTCAATTCAACGACACCTTTTACTGGAGTTGTTGTGGATTACCACGAGAACGGTCAATTACAAGTAAGCAGCAACTACAAAGACGGGAAACGGGACGGACTTGAGGAAATGTACTACGAGAATGGTCAATTGTCGGCGAAAACTAACTTCAAAGACGGGGTGCGAGGAGGACTTGCGCCGAGGTACGCAGAAAACGGTGAATTGTTAATTGCTCGTTGTTACGGTAATGGTATCAGTGTGAATATGTCCTACTGCGAGAAATAATCAATCACCTCCTTTGTTCAATCACCCCCTTTGTTCAATCACCCCCTTGTTAAAGAGGGGGGTGTGTAAACCATCGTTTGACTTCATTATTAAAAAGACAGGCAACGCCCTAATTCGCTACTCAGAGTTTTGATCGAAAAGCCCAGCTATAGCTACTATCCTCAGCACTAAAAAAGCACTTTCACCCTGACGATTCAACAAGGCGGCTAAGGGAAATGATGCAGGCGAATGAAGCTAAAGCCTGAAAAGGCTAATGAGTTAGAAGTGAACTAGTATCTTGTAGGGTGAGGCAACGCTTTTTGAGATAGTGTGATTATTAGATGAGGCAATACGAACGGTCAGAATAATTGTCGTTCAATATTCCAACCATGAGTCCCCTGGAACTACTCCGCCTGTGGTATCTCGACGGCCGCAAGATGGCGCTGTGGAGCGACCGCAGCCGCCGCCGACTTCGGCTCGAGACCCAGGTAATCTCGCAGGTCTTGGCGTCGAACCTCCCACGCTCCTGCACCCATGTACGCGGCCACGGTGGCGTGAAGGGTACCTTGCGGCAGATCCAAAGGCGGATGCCGCAGGCGAAGTTTGTGGCTCGCTTTGATATTGCGGCGTACTACACGTCAATGCGCCACGACGTGATTGAAGCGCAGGTGGCGAAGACCGATCTCGACGCGGATCAACGGAGGCTCATCGCCGACTATCTGGCGCTCCCCGATTCCCAAGGCACGGGGGTTGGAATGGTCGCCAGCGGTGGGCTATCGCCGCTGCTCGGGGCGCTCTACTTAACCCCCCTCGACCGCCGCATGGATCGGCTGTGCAAAGGTAAGCATCTCGTGCACTACGTTCGTTACATGGACGACATTGTGTTGCTGGCCGGCACGCGCTGGGAGTTACGGCGAGCGATTGCGGCGCTGCACGAAGAAATCGCGGCGCTCGGCTTACGGCTGCACCGCATCAAGCGCTTTGTTGGGCGCACCACTCATGGTTTTGATTTTCTCGGTTACCAGATCCGTGCGGGGGCGAGGCTTCGGCCTTCCTCCGAGGGACTGCGCCGCCTGCGTGTTCGTGCTCGCCGGCTTTATGAGCGAGAGGGCGACTGGCAACGCCTTCGGCAGTACGTGTTGCGTTGGTGGCGTTGGCACCTTGGCGGCCTCGACGGAATGGTTCGCTGGAAAGGAGGCGCGCAACGCACATGGCACCACGTTCTGACTCATCTCGGACTGAAGCATCCGCCCGGATGAACGCACGGCATCCGAGCTCCTCTGTGAGGAACCCGGGTGCCATGTACTCAGACAGAAGCGTTAGGAGCCCCGGAAGGGGCCGAATAGCCCCGGCGGGGCTTAGTTTTCATAACACTTAATATCGGCGGTGTTGGTTAGCTCAATTGTTTTTTCTAGTTCAGCACCGACCGACGCGCTGCGCCGTACCTACCAGCCCGAGTCGTTCACGTGACGGTGCACAACTAGGTCATATCTATCTCCGCAGCTGCCCTCATGTGTCGCTATCAGATTTCACGCATGAGTACAAATTTTACGATTTCTCCTAAAAGCCCAGAGGAGCGGCCTGCTTGGTCGATCTGGTCATTTGGCCCGGACGCAGTTTGAACCCCACTGGTTATGGTAATCGGAGCACAAGCAGATTGTTTCTTCCCGCGTGGCTTGATGCTTAGTTGGAAATGGGCGACATAAGGGTATGCTTCATCAACCTTACCATCCGTTGGTCCGGGTATAGCTTGAAATAATTCTAGCGCCGCAGTGCTTGCCGGGTCGAAGGCTAATACCACCCGCGTATCACTCGATTCCACGACGAAAGCGCCAACTTCTACCCCAGCGAGTTGGACCTTTGGATGTCTTCTCTTTTCGCCAAAACCTGATCCGTAGACGTCGATGACAGGTAAACGAAAGTCGGTGCTCTGATAGACGAAGGCCGTAGCAATACTGCATTTCGCCCTTTCATCATCGTCAGCAAGGGCAGTCATGCTCCCTAAGGCAGCAGAGACGGTTACCGCAGCGACAACACTAGTTAACTTGCAAAAATTCATAGTCGTATCCTTAAATTTTTCATGAAAACAATCGAAGATTGAGTTGCGGCACGATAGCATTATTCGTTTATCAAACGTGCAACAGTTGTGACCGCTATAGAAGGAATAATCCACATGTCGGAGGAAAGGAACTAAAACAGGGTTTTTCGAGCGAAAGTCTGAGTATCGAATTAGGCCGTTGCCTGCTTGTTGTATGGAAGAGTGTAGCCGCATGACTGCAGTGGCTCATATTGTTGTGTGCGTCTTCTCAAAAAAAGCTATCGCAGGCCTGGTTGCCAATCAAATTCTAAATCGATTGGATAGG
>Ga0114998_10002441_pt1 | contig 14051 bp, 10 predicted proteins | sample ArcticOcean_MG_C_5_FD_87044 | JGI IMG/M metagenome (GOLD analysis project Ga0114998, IMG submission 87044) | Marine microbial communities from western Arctic Ocean - ArcticOcean_MG_CB4_138 | ecosystem: Environmental > Aquatic > Marine > Oceanic | place: Arctic Ocean: Canada Basin | collected...
AAGAATAGATCGCACCATCAAACCATGGGATCAAACACCTAGGTTCTCGCCTCCCGCTTTGGTCACGGTGTTGATCATTCTTTGGTCATCCAAGACACCCTGTCGGAGCGATAAATGCTGGTTCGTAGCTCCGTCGTTGGAGATAGTATCGAAGGGGGTCTGTCTTCACTATTTCAGATTTGGTTTTGCCACTTTTTCGCAACTCATCTGAGACTTAAACCAGAGTTGGCTTTTACGCTGATAGATAGTGACCTTCAGAAACTTCGTTTTGCTATAAATAATCTGCGCATGCATTCTGCGATTCGCACGCTGTGGCCGGGCATTGCTGATCATTTTTTAAAATGGAGAATACTGTGGCTGACAAGATGATTTTGCTCATTGGGACCTATGATACAAAGAACGGCAAGTTGGACTGTATGGCTGATCGCATACGGTCTTTGGGCGGTGGCGTAACCTCGATGGATGTGAGCGTTCTTGCCGATCCCAAGCGCCCGAAGGATTATTCAAAACATGATGTTGCACTGGCGGGTGGCCATTCTATCCAAGCTGCGATCGGCAGCGGGAGCGTACATCGTGCGTTGAACATGCTGTCAGACGGAGCCTGTGAGCGGTCCAAGCGTTTGGCTTCTGACAGATCTATCGTGGGGTTTTCATCCTCGGGGGCACCACGGGCACAGATCTGGCCTTGGATGTCTGCCAAGCCTTACCGATTGGGCTGCCCAAATATGTGGTATCGACCGTTTCATTTTTACCGGTCATTCCGGCCAAGCGCTTGGCATGCGACATTCAGATGAGGGGGCTTTACGGGCTTAACTCGGTCTGCAAAACCTCTCTCAGTCAGGCTGTGGCTGCTGTTTGGGGCGCAGCTTGCGCGGCACAGCCGCCCCAAACTGACCCCCCGCTCGTTGGGATAACCTCTTTGGGAACTTCTTGCTTGCGCTATGTCAAAGCGCTGAAACTGACGCTTGAGACACAGGTTATGAGGTTGCGATCTTTCATGCAATGGGGAAGGGCGGTATGGGTTTCGAGCATACTGCGTCGCAAAAGGGTTTTGTCTGTGTGTTGAATTTTGCTGGCTGCGAGCTGGAAAACTTGCCAGCAGGGTCGCCTGTTCAGGCGGGCCAAGACCGGTTCCTAAGAGCAGGTCGTGCTGAAATTCCGCAAATTGTGGCACCCGGCTATATGGATTTGATTGATTTTGCCGGTTGGCAAGAGATCCCGGAAAAGTCTCAGACCGTCCCATCCACCATCACAATAAATTGATCAAAATACGTTTTTTACCGCTGATGAACGACGCGAGATCGCGCGTGAGTGAAACAAACGACTGGGTGAAAGCCTGGCACCCACGCATCTGATCATTCCCAATCAGGGGATCGAAGAATGGGACCGTTCGGGAGGAGATTGCTATGATCCCGTGGGGCTGGTGGCGTTTTTGAATGAATTGCGCAAATCCCTTGCCAAATCGGTTTCAGCAAAAGAATGCGATTGCCATATAAATGATCTAAAATTTTCCGATACCGCGATGGCAATCTTTAACGGTTGGGTTGCAAGCGGGATAGTTCCCGCCGGTTAAATTGGGTGATCGCTAGCAACGACCAATACGCAAAGCCCTCACAGTTTACTTGTATTAAAATTGCTTTTCTGTGTCAGGGCCCCGGTGGTTAAAGCCACAATGGCCAACGCATTTATCTATGCGCAAGACGGTGAGGCCGATGTCCATCTGACGATCGGGATATGGCTCTGTGCTGACAATTGTGCCCGCGTTTTTTCCCACATGTCTTTCCAGTCTCGCCAGTCGCTCAGAACTGTATCGGGTGCGTGGTGGTTGCGGGCAATGAACTCGGGAAAGTGGCCGTGGCCGATTGGTTGGCCGGTGCGATTATAGCGCACATCAAAAGACCAGCGAAATTTTTCTTTCATATTGTTCAGCGATGCATGCGGCATCAGTGGATGAAAGACAACGATCACGCCTGACTGCACTGGAAGCGGAACCGCCCGCGATTCGTCAAGAAAATCATCCGCAATTGCGGTCTGAGTTTTTGCGCAATGAGGCAACAGGCCGGTAGAGGCGGTTCTGGGAATAACTTGCAGACAGCCATTTCCCTTGGTGGCATCTGAAACCGCCATCCAGACTGTGACCATTGTGGTGTCATCGGCTTCTGAATGGCCCACACCCCTGTCCTGATGTCAGTTGGTGCGGGCGATATGTGCGCGCACTTTTGATGCGCTTAGGTCCGGCACTGGCGGCTTTAGGCGCACATGCTGGATAGGGTTTGAGGTGATCTCGGGGCCAATCAAACCCTTGACGATGTCCAGCACCTCTGGGCAGGTTAAGAAATTAAATGTAATTTTGCTAAAGTGCATCGGTGTATCAGATTTAATTTCATTGCCAGGCATCGATATATCCATAGACTGAAACCAGTCGCAACCGGCTTGATAGGCCAGTTTTAACTTGTCATAAAAGCTGTCTGAGGCAGCGGGCGCCTGCATCTGACCCTGTGCCACCCAAGTTATGATAACAGTGTCCAAAAGCGCCGCATATTCAGTGCGAACCGGATCAAGAACGGTCGCTTGATCCAGCACATCCTCAACCACCAGGAACCCATTGGAATTGAAGAAAACGATTTGGTTCTGAGTTAACATTTCAGCCTTCTTCGCTCGACATGTATAGTTTTCGTGAAAAATGCCGGTGGTAGACTGGTCTCAGTTTGAGCATTCAGTCAAGGGCGTTTTGTAGACGATATCTGGCGGTCACAAATGAAAGGGCAAAAAGGATCGCCTCACCGATCTTGCATATCAAAGAATTTTTGGCGGTGCTTTGTCGCGTCGTTTAATTAAGGTCATCAATACTTGGAGCGTTTGAAAAAAGGGCGATGACTTTATCAGGCCTCCGTATGGTTTTGGCCTAACACTGCGCGGTCATAGACAGGCAAGAATGAAGCGGTGGTCTATACCTATCGTGAAACTGTGCTTTTGTATTAGGTGTTTCGGTTGCAGGTTCAGTCGGTATTATTTTTCACTGATACGCAGGTTGTAAATGTCCCTTCCGATATGATCAAAACAGCTGACCGGCAGAATAGCTATCCAAAGGTGATGCCAGCAATGTTTTCCCGGGTAATGACTTCTACGGGTAATATATCGGCGACAAAGGGGCGGTTTTCCAAATGGGCGATCATGGCCGTGACCGCCTGGCTGGCGGCAAGGCGCATGTTTTGGTGCATAACGATATCCATACTGCCCTCAAGGAGATATTGTTTGGTTCTCGCCGATAGATTGTGACCAATGGTGATAATCTCATCGGTGACATCCGCTTTCTTTAACGCGCGGATCAGACCTTCGTTCCCGGCCCCGACGTTATATATGCCGATTAGATTGGTTTGTGCCTCAATAACGCGCAGGGTTTGTTCATAGGTCTGTTCGATGTCGTCATAGCCACAATAGGTTCCAACCACGTTGGTGGCGGGGAAATTCTGCTGTAAACAGCTGCGAAACCCGATTTCCCGCTCTTCATGGGCGCGGTAAAGCTGTCCGCCCGAGATCACCGCAATGGTTCCGGCTTGTTTGGTGAACCGGCCCATCAAATATCCTGCCGTGCGTCCGGCGGCGCGATTATCAATACCGATCAAGCCAATCAGGTTTGCCGACCCCAGCCCCGAAATGAGCCCTAAAGCGGGAATGTCATGCGCAGCCAGAGCCGCGACTGCATCATGCACAAGCGGATCTTCCAAGGCTTGGAACGCCACCGCATCGATGCCTTGCCCGGCACAGGCGCGCAGCTTTCTTGACAACAGTGCTGGCTCCATTTTTTTGGTGAAGACACATTCAATTGTTGCGTTTCCCCTGCTGCCAAATTCCTGAAAACAAGCGGCCAGAAATTCGGTTGAGGGGCCGGCGTCATCGGGCAAAAACACTTTCAAACGCCAAGGCCGTGCGCTGGTGACAACTTGTGTGCCGGTTTCTAAGGCCTGCTTTGCCTGCATCACCCGCTGACGGGTGGTGGCACTGACGTGTTGGCGGTTGTTCAAAACGCGGTCAACAGTGGCGGGAGCGACGCCAGCCAGATACGCGATCTCTCGCATTTTTACGCGACGTTTGAGCGTGGTTGCCGGGGACATTTGATCAATACCTCATCAATTTACATCAATTTACATCAATTTTATACCTAGTTATCTCAGTAATAACTCAATAACCATCAATATGATTTGCTTTGTTATTTTCGCTTGTGCATCTCCTGTGCCCGTCACAAGGCTTAGAAAGTTTAAGTGGCGGGGCGGCGATGGGATCTTGGTCGCCTAGATGTGACTGCCATGTGATCGTGGTGCCCTAATAATGTGTTGTCTCGATGGATCAGTGCATCGCAGGCGACCAGGGTGCTGCGTAGTAAGATAAAAACAATAAAGGAGAGAACGCAGATGAAATCTGTTGGAGTTATAGGGCTGGGTGACATGGGCAGTGGCCTCGCCAAAAATCTTATCAAAAATGGCTTTGACACAACTGGAATTGACCTGTTGGAGGCCCGTATGAGGGCCTTTGTTGCGATGGGTGGCACACCAGCGCCTGATGTTGCGGAGGTCGCTCGGAATTCTGAGGCTGTCTATGTCATGGTGATGACCGGTGCCGAGGCAAAAGAAATCATTTTAGGCGACAACGGTTTGGTGGCCAATATGGCGGTTGGTGGTACCGTGCTCTTGACCGCCACTATCAAGCCGGCTGAGGCGCGCGAAATTGGGGCCGCGATGCAGGGGTCTGGGATTGCATTGATCGACAGCCCGGTGTCTGGTGGATACCCCGGGGCGCAGGGTGGTACATTGACCTTGATGGCGGCAGGAACAGATGCGGCAATGGAGAAAAACCTAGCTGTGATGCAGGCGGTTTCGGGAGCGATCCACCGCGTCGGCACAGTGCCGGGCGAAGGCCAAACGGTCAAAGCCTGTTTGCAGTCATTAATAGGATCAATTTTCTCGGCCACATTTGAAGCCGCCGCTTTGGCTGCCAAAGCTGGGGTCAGCGGAGAGGTGCTTTACAATGTGTTTTCCACATCCAGTGCCGGTTGTGGCGTGACAAATTCGGCCTTGGGAAACATCATAGACCGACAGTTTGAAGGCACAGGTAGCCACATCAACACCATGCATAAGGATTTGACCATCTCGCTGAATATGGCTGAAGACTTGGGGGTGCCGCTGCACACGGCCTCGACGGCCATGCAGATATTTCATGCGGGGAGAACAAAATACCCCAATGGCGATAATTGGGTATGCACCCGTGTGATCGAAGACATTATTGGGGCAGAATTGCACCGTTAAAAAGGGAACATCAAAATGAAACTGGGGGTTATTTGCGACGGCATCAGCCGCGATCTGCTGCATGCCGTGGATGTGATGGATGAATTTGGGCTGGAGTATGCCGAATTGCAATTCGTCGGAGACAAAGAAGTTGGAGATCATACCAAGGCCGAAATTGTTGAGATTGACGCTTTGCTCCGAGCCCGAGGAAAGCCGGTGTCTTGTTTGTCCCGCCATATTTTTGCAGGCACGTCCTCTGCCAACCGACCTGGTGATGCTTTGCATTGCCAACATATGGATGCGTTGAAACGGGTGATCGAGATGGCCCATATGGTGGACGCTCCACTCGTCCGGATCATGACGCCGAAAAAAGAACAGATTTTGTGGGGCAAGAACGGTGCCGAGAAATGGAATGTGGCCCATGGTGCATGGGATACCATGGCTCCAATGATTGCACCCGCGGTCGCATTGGCCAAAGCCGAAGGCGTGACGTTGGTGGTGGAAACTGGCAACGGCACCATGGTCAATTCCAATTATACCGCTTGCAGGCTGATCGATGAATTGGATGCTAAAGACGTTTTGAAAGTGCTTTGGGATCCGGGTAATAATTGTTGGTGTCACGAGTTGGCCTATCCTGATGGCTATGAGGGGCTTCGGGGGGGGTACCTAGGACATCTGCATATCAAAGATGTTTCAGTTGACACGCCGCGAGCGATGCTTGAAGTGCGCCAAATGGGTGAGGGGCAGCTAGCGCCTTTTTTCCAACCTATCGCCGATGCGTTGCGGGTGGATGGCTACGATGGGGTTATTTCTTTTGAAAGTGTCTATCATCCGGGCGATGGAGACTTTGAGGCTGGTTTTCGCCTTTGTATCGATCAGTTTAAAGAAATTTTTGCATAGTAGTATAATACAGCGATGGGCCTGTGACACCTTACATGAAATAAGAAAAGTAAGTATCTGGACAGAAGCTGACAGTGCCGGGACGGCGTAAAGTGGCAGGTGGTTACATTAACGGCTGGCGTTTTTGCGGGCTCCCTGCGGTCTATACCCGTCATAATGTTGATTTTAAGGGTCTTTTGATGGATGCTGAATAAAATATAAGCCAAGCGGTTGGGTGCCCATGTCTTGGCTTGGCTGTTGCGTCTTGTTTGCTTAAACTAGGAACTTCAATCGCTTGGCTGCTTAATGTCGATTAAAACTTCACAGCGCCATGTAAACTTCAAATACCTTGACTCTGTCTTACAGTTCATAAAATAAAAGAGTTGATCTGAGCGATCCACACTGTGTCACCGTGTGCTTTTTCTAATGGGTTTTACTATGGCAGAGAAAGTGATGACGCGAAAGACCGCCAGAATTGCTGTTTAAGTATAAGGAAGATTAATGTTTGGGTTTGGAAAAAAGAAGATGTTTGAGCAACATCAAAGACATCTATTAACTTGCCTATTATTTGGGGAATTTGCGTTGAACTCTGCCGAGGAAAGCGCCAACAGTGATCAAATTGAATTCTGGGAAACTAAAATCGGCAAACTTAGGCGTTTACAAGGTTCTAGCCTGCGGACTGGTGGCATTTTGGATAAAAACGACGCAACTTTTGTTGTTACTTTTTTGGAAAAATGTGAAGCGACATTTTATGAAAGTGGCGGAGGGGGAGAAAAGAGTTTTGAAGAAACCTTTACCCCAGAGGTAGGCTGGGAAGCTTTCTTGGCTGATTTGAGAGAGCGGGTTGGCTAAGGAATAATCCAGCCCGCCCGTATTATGTGCATTAAGCTAATCACGTATAGTTCTTTTTGAAGTGTTTATTTTACGGTGCTTAATGAGCCGTGCAGCGGGCGTTAGGCGCGCGGTATGGAAGGGCCAGTTTAAGGTGCATCATTTAATCAAAGCAAAACTAGTTTAAATAGAACTGGCCCAACCTGCGATTATTTTTCAGCTAAAAAGAAATCTACGGGTCCTTCAAAGCGTAGGAAGACGGTTGTTATTTCATCACTCGGAAAGCTATCTTGGTGCACTTGATCGCCGGCTTGGAACCAGTAATCTCCCGGAGTTTGTAGCGGCGCGGAGGCCGCATCGCTATTTTCGGTCCAATGCTTAGACGCCCCTTCAATGACGATGGCATGATAACCAGCCGTGTGAGAATGCATTGCGCCTCGGTACTTGGGCGGGAACCTTAGCAAGATAGACGATGGGCCAGTTTGTGGATTGCCAGACAGAACCGCAATTTCTGTGGGTCCGCCCATCAAAGGCATAAATTTGGCGCTTTGATAGGGAACGACGACATGCCCGCTAAGGTCTGCCGCTGGGGATGCTGATGCCGTTAGTGTAGTTGCCAAACAAAAAACGGCGACAATGGCTTTGTTATATCGAGGCAGTCTCATACATAATAATCCTTTGCAATCAATGAGGCTTTTCTGAAAAATAAATATTTTATAAATTGTTGATATCGGTAAATGGAGCAAATTTGTGTTTTTGTCAAATCGATTGTGCGTTATTTCGGTTCACTCAACCCCGTCGAAAGACGTGGTGCGAGCGCATTTCGAATTTATTTGCGACCGAAGTGTTTTCGATTGATAGCGTCTCGCATACTTCAGCGCCTGTGAGGCTAGCCGCTATTTGCGATCGGTTCATAGAACGAGACAAACGTCAATTTTTTTATTATGATTGCATGGGCTTACCTGTTGTTTTAGTGGCAATATATTAACTTTATGATCTGGTAATGCCCCAGTTGAGTTTAAAGCTGTCACGCTGCAATCACTCACTGAGTTTACAACGGTTCTTAACGGTGCCTTCAAATAGACGGTTTCAAAATCTTTTTTGCAGCTGTGTTTCAGAGTGAAAGGTATGCTCTTTAAGAGTGGTGGCTGCAGTATATTTGATTTCAGTATTAAATATAAAAATTGATCAGTATTAACGAAATCAATCCTACGCACTACACAGTTCACAAAACCCCTGTTAACACTGCCTTATGAGATACTTGAACCATACATTTTGCGTGAGCGTTGCAGCGTTGTTTATGAGTGTGACCTCAAGCTCTGCTTTGCCGCCTTGTCCAAACACGCCAATCCTTGTTTGGGATGCGTGTTTTGGGACATTCACTTATCCGAGCCAGAGTTCCTATGAGGGCGAATGGGCACTTGGTAAATATAGCGGCTATGGCTCATATACCTTTGCTAACGGAAATAAATACGTTGGCGAGTTTAAAAAAAGTTTGCCCAATGGTCAGGGCACTTATGACTTTGCCAATGGGAACCAATACATCGGTGGGTTCCTCGATGGTAAAAGACACGGTCAAGGCAGTTATATTTATGCCAATGGGAATAAATATGTGGGTGGGTTTGTCGCAGGCAAGAAAAGTGGCACCGGTGCATATGAATTTGCGAATGGCAATCGGTACGTTGGTGGATTTGAGGCCGATAAATTTCAAGGCTCGGGAACTTACGATTTTGCTGATGGAAATCAATATGCTGGTGAATTTCTTGGTGGTCAGAAACATGGACAAGGCACCTATATTTGGTCAAATGGAAACAAATACGAGGGTGCCTACAGGGCAGACGTTTTCAATGGTCAGGGTACGTTCACATTTGCAAACGGAAACCAATACGTCGGGGCGTTTGAAAATGGTCTCTTCAATGGGAAAGGCATCTTTACCTTCTCCAATGGAAATAAATACAACGGATTTTTCAAAGATGATCGTTTCGACAGGCAGGGCACTTATACTTTTGCTAGCGGGAATAAATATGTCGGATCGTTCCTAGATGATACTTTTAACGGCGAGGGTGCCTACGGTTTTTCCGATGGGGCTAAATACGTTGGTCAATACGAATCTGGGGTCGCGAACGGTGAAGGCGTATATACTTATACCGACGGTGGTGAATATCGCGGTGCGTTTATTGATGGAGTGCAAACGGGGCAGGGTGTCAGAACTTGGGGCCCAAAAACAAAACTGGCGGGTGACAGCTACGTTGGGGAATTTAGACGCAATAAAATGGAGGGGCATGGAACGTACAGCTATGCTAACGGCACCACATACGTCGGTGACTTCAAGAATGGTTTGAAAGCGGGTCAAGGGACAAAAACTTGGGGGCCTAAAACAGAATTCGCTGGCGACAGATATTCTGGATCTTTCAGGGATAATAAGCAAAACGGGCTGGGGACATATATTTATGCCGACGGGGGTAAATACGTCGGAGACTATAAAGACGATATAAAAACCGGGTATGGTACACAAACCTGGGGCTCGAAGACGGACTTGGCCGGACATAAATACGCTGGATCATTCAGAAATGGCCTTTTTAACGAGACGGGCACATACACCTACGCCGATGGGACCACATACGTTGGAGACTTTAAAAATGGGTTTCAGGATGGCCAGGGTACAAAAACTTGGGGTGTTAATACGCAGTTGTCCGGATACCAATATATCGGAGCCTTTCAAGCCAACAAACAGAACGGAAAAGGCACATTTATCTATGCTGATGGCACCAAGTATATTGGTGATTTCGAAGATGATGTACAGGTTGGGCATGGGGAAAAAACTTGGGGGTCAGATACAAAATTCTTTGGAGATAAGTATGTTGGGGCGTTTGGAAATAATAAGTTCAATGGCAAAGGTACATATACCTATGCAGACGAAAGCACATATTTTGGCGACTTTAAGGACAACATAAAAACTGGACAAGGTACAAAAACCTGGCCTAACGGAAACCAATATATTGGCGCATTCGAACGCAACAAACAAAATGGTATCGGCAGGTACACTTACGCCAATGGTGATGTCTATATCGGTGCGTTCTTAGATGATTTCTTTCATGGGCAAGGGACTTACACTTATGCGGATGGCAGCACATACATTGGTGAGTGGATTGATGATAAACAGCATGGAGAAGGCCGTTATACTTACGCAAACGGAAACCAATACGTTGGGTCTTTTAAGCATGGTTTGAAAAATGGGCGGGGCACATTGACCTTCGTTTCCAGCGGAGACAAATACGTCGGCGCATTCAAAAATGACAAAAAACATGGTCAGGGCTCATACGTCTCCGGTATCGGAGATACATACGTTGGCGCCTTTGAAAATGAACTGTTTAACGGGCAAGGCACTTATACCTATGCAAATGGCAACCAATATGTTGGCGAATTCAAGGACGGAAAGCGGAATGGGCAAGGCATTTCGATTCTTGCGACCAGCGGCAACAAGTATGAAGGCGATTGGCAAGACAATAAGCAAAGTGGGCAAGGCACTTATACATCCGCTGATGGCAATCAATACTTTGGGGCCTTTGAGGATAATAAACAGACCGGGCAAGGTACAAAAAATTGGCCAAATGGAGACCAATATGTTGGCGCCTTCGAGGATGACAAACAAACTGGCCAAGGCACCTTTAACTATGCCAATGGGGATCGATATGTCGGAGAATTTCTTGATAACAAAAAACAGGGAAAAGGCACATTCACTTATAGTAATGGTGACGCCTATATCGGTGCGTTTCGAGATGATTTTTTCAATGGCCAAGGCACGTATAGCTACCTTGATGGCAGTAAATACGTCGGGGCTTTTGAGGCTGGCATAAAGCACGGCAAAGGTACGAAAACTTGGGGCGCTAAAACACGATTAGCTGGAGACAAGTATATAGGCGAGTTCAGGGCTGGGGTGTTTAACGGGCAGGGTATCTATACCTATGCAGATGGCCATAAATATGCTGGAACTTTCAGGGGTGACAAACCAAACGGCCAGGGCGTTTATACGGCTTTAGATGGTGCTAAATACGTCGGTGAGTTCAAGAACGGCCTGTTTGATGGCAAAGGCACCCAAACCTGGGGTCCAGAAACAATATTGGCCGAAGCCTCATATGTGGGCGATTTTAAGAACAACAAACAAAACGGGCAGGGCACCTATAGCTATGGCGATGGCACCGTTTATGTTGGAGAATTTGAAAACGACGTAATGACCGGCCAAGGTAAAAAAACCTGGGGCCCTGACACGAAGTTCGCCGGAGGTATTTACGTTGGTGCTTTCCAGAATAATAAAATGAGCGGGCATGGGACATATCTCTATGACGATGGCACTACGTATGTTGGAGCATTTGCAAATGACAGGATGGTTGGACAAGGCACTAAAATCTGGGGCCCCGATACTAAATTAGCCGGCGACAAATACGTCGGCGCCTTTGAAAATAACATGCTTAATGGTCAAGGTACCTATACCTATGCGGATGGCGTCATATATGTTGGGAATTTCACGGACGACGTGAAGACAGATCAAGGTGAAAAAACCTGGCCGGATGGCAGCCAATACGTCGGCGAATTTAAAGATGATAGGCAAAACGGGAATGGCGCTTATACCTATGTGGACGGCAGCATATATGTTGGCGATTTCACGGATGATGTGAAAACTGGTCAGGGCACAAAAACCTGGGGCGCAGAGACGGATGCGCCCGGAGATACTTATGTAGGCGCCTTTAAAGACAACCAAGAGAATGGCCAAGGGACATATACCCACACCAATGGCGATCAATATATTGGCGCGTTCTTGGCTGGCAAACGCAATGGGCAAGGCACCCTAACGCTAGCCTCTGATGGGGATCGTTACGAAGGTGATTTCAAAGATGGCAGACAACAAGGGCAAGGTGTTTACACCTTCTCTAATGGCGACACATATGTTGGCGCGTTTAAAGATGATTTGTTCGATGGCCAAGGCACATATAACCATGCCAACGGCAACCAATATGTTGGGTCTTTCAAACGTGGTAAAAGGACCGGTAACGGCACTTTGACACTGACGGCCAGCGGCAATAAATATATGGGCGACTGGCGAGATAACAAACAAAATGGCCAAGGGATCTATACCTATGCCAATGGGGACCAATACGTTGGGGCCTTCAAAGATAACAGGCAAAATGGTCAAGGTGTGTATAGCTTTGCCAATGGAGATAAATACGAAGGCGCTTTCAAGTTAGATCGTTTCAATGGTCAAGGGTCATATATCTATGCCGATGGCAGCACATATGTCGGTGCATTCAAAGATGGTGCGCAGACTGGAAAAGCCACTAAAACTTGGGGTTCAAAGACGGCTTTGGCCGGCGATAAATATATCGGTGACTTTACCGATGACAAAAAAAACGGCCAAGGTACTTACACCCAAGCCGACGGAACCACTTACACTGGCGAATTCAAAGGTGATGTAAGGGCAGGCCAAGGCACCATAACTTGGGGGCTTGAGACAGCATTGGCTGGTGATAAATACATCGGTGACTTCAGAAACAACAAGCAGAACGGTCAAGGCACTTACACCTATGCAGACGGCAGCGTATATGTTGGGGACTTCTCGAATGATGTGAAAACCGGGCAGGGTACGAAAACCTGGGGCCCCAAGTCGGCATTGGCGGGTGATAAATATGTCGGCGCGTTCAAGAACAACAAGCAGAACGGTCAAGGTACTTACACCTATGCAGACGGCAGCGTATATATTGGGGACTTCACGAATGATGTGAAAACAGGCTTGGGTACGAAAACCTGGGGCCCCAAGACAGCATTGGCAGGTGATAAATACGTCGGCGCTTTCAAAAACAACAAGCAAAACGGTCAAGGCACTTACACCTATGCAGACGGCAGCATTTATGTTGGGAACTTCTCGAATGATGTGAAAACTGGCCAGGGTACGAAGACCTGGGGCCCCAAGTCGGCATTGGTGGGTGATAGATACGTCGGCGCGTTCAAGAACAACAAGCAGAACGGTCAAGGTACCTACACCTATGCAGACGGCAGCATATACGTGGGGAATTTCAGCGATAACGTGATGGTTGGAAAAGGGGCTTTGACCTGGGGTCCCGAGACGGATTTGGCCGGCCATAAATATATAGGCGACTTCAAAGATAATAAACAAAACGGCCAAGGGACCTATAATTATTCTGACGGCAGCACTTACGTTGGGGGCTTCCAAAACGATATGAAAACGGGTCATGGCGTTAAAGCATGGCCAGACGGTAATGAATATACTGGAGCGTTCAAAGACAACTTACGGACTGGTCAAGGCACTTATACTTTTGCCAATGGGGACAGCTATGTGGGTGAGTTTGAAGCCAATCGATTCAGCGGTCAGGGCACCTATACATATGGTGATGGCCGTACTTACGTCGGGGATTGGGTTGATAACAAACAAAATGGGCAAGGTGTCTACACCGAGGAAAATGGCAATCAATACGTCGGTGCGTTTGTGGATAATCAACCAAACGGCCAAGGCAGCTATACCTATGCCAACGGTGATGTGTACATGGGTGAGCACAAGGACAGTAAAAAACATGGTCAAGGCACGTTTGCTTTTGCGAAAGGCGACACCTACGTCGGATCGTTCAATAACGGACTGTTCAGTGGTCAGGGCACTTACACCTATGCCGATGGGGACCAATATGTGGGTGCGTTTTTACGAGGCGAAAAGAGCGGAGAAGGGGCTTTAACGCTCGCAACCAGCGGCAGTATTTATGTAGGCGACTGGCAGAGTGACACACAAAATGGAAAGGGCGTGTTCACCGACGCTGATGGCACCACGTACCGTGGCGATTTCAATGACGGTGAACAGATTGGGCAGGGCAAGAAAGTTTGGGGTCCCGACACAGAGTTTTCGGGTGATATCTACATTGGCGAGTTTGAAAATAACCGCTTAAACGGCCAAGGCAGCTACACCTATGCGGATGGCAGCACCTATGTCGGCGCGTTTGAGGATGATGCTCAGACTGGGCGGGGTACCAAAACCTGGGGAGAGGGAACGCCGTTTTC
>Ga0114998_10002442_pt1 | contig 14048 bp, 8 predicted proteins | sample ArcticOcean_MG_C_5_FD_87044 | JGI IMG/M metagenome (GOLD analysis project Ga0114998, IMG submission 87044) | Marine microbial communities from western Arctic Ocean - ArcticOcean_MG_CB4_138 | ecosystem: Environmental > Aquatic > Marine > Oceanic | place: Arctic Ocean: Canada Basin | collected...
GAGGCGTTGAAACACTCGTCATCTGGATCGTGAGTACCGTCATCAGACCCTTGCTCGGTGGTTTCGTCTGTCTCTAAATTGTCTCCGTATCGTCCGGGGCGCACACCCGCGTCAATCGAAAACAGACCCCCGGGAACGTCCACGCGAGCGCACCATTTGTCACGTCGCAAAATTGCTCGCAGCGCCGCCGCCGACTCTTGTTTCGCAAGTTCCCCCCCCGGGTCGTCGGTATCGCCCACCACGAACACCGTCACGGCGACAACGTCGCGCGCTAAGTCGCACCCGGCGCCAAGCGCGACCGCCACAGAGCTGCGCCACGCCCTGCGAGCTTCCGCCTTTCTCTTTTCCCTGCCCGGCAAACCAAACCCGACCATGTCCAACGTCGCCGGGTCCATCCCGATGCTCCCCGCGAGGTGCGCCACGCCCGCGCGCGAGCTCGCTTGCGCGTACGGCCCGATGCACGCGGGGGCCCAGCACGACAGGGACTGGACGTGCAGGGATTTCCGCGGTGGCGGTTTCGTGGCGTCCGCGTTGCTTCGCGTCGCGAACACCTCCACTGCGACGGGAACGCCGTCGGGAAGCGGAAGCTGCACGCACGCGCGCGAGGGCGGCGAGTGAACAGGCACCACCCTGACGTACGCCGCGTTGATTTCCGCGAAGTGGGACATGTTTGACACGCAAAGCTGCACGTAATCGACATCACACCAATCCAAGCCGAACTGCTCGGAAAGAACATTCGCGGCGGCGTGCAGCGCGAGTTCGCACGACGCCGACGCGGCGGCCGCTGGGTCGTCCTTGTTCGCGCAGGCGACGCGCGCGTGGACGTGCGCCGAAGACGCTTCGGCTCCCGATACGACACCAACTTCAGTTACACCGATTATCACACCAGCTGATTTAACAGCTTCAAATGAGTCAGACACAGTGCGACGCACCACGCGAGCTAAAGGCGCTCCGGCGACCACGTCGATGACCTCGCCGGCTGGGAGGTCGGGAGGACGGTTTTCCTTCGCCACGGCGAGTACCGCTGATGTTGAAACGAAAAGGTGCCCCGACGGCGCGTACGGATCGAGGGACGTGACAACTATTTCCGGACCTCCGCGGCCGTCGATTGTTAGGTGCGCTCGTCGAAACAAAGGACAGTCAAGCACAATCGTTTCGAACTCGCCGCCCTCGCCCGCGCAGTGGCTTCCGTATTCGCGCTCAATTTTCTTTAGGAAAGCTCGCATCGAATCAAGCGACCTCCCGAGGTGTTTCCGCGGCTCCAGCCCCATCGCGGCGACTTTGATCAAAACGGCGTCCACGTTTGCGTCGCAGATTAAATCCAGAACAAGCCCTTGCGGCTGCTGCCACAGAAACGCCAGGCTCACCAAACCCAAATCAGCGCACACGGCTTCCACCCTGAGGCGCTGGTAATCGCTCAGTATTGCGCCGGCGGTGACCGCGGTGACACGCGGCATTTTTCTTTTCACACACGCTAGCAACGCGCGTAAATCCTCAACCTCGTCGCCGCTTTTATCATCAGTGCCTACTTCGTACGTCATCTCCGTGTGTCGTGAGTCCCCTTGTAGACGTCGTCGGAACAAAGGCAACCCGGTCAGGTCGCCGTACACGGCCACCGCGTTGTGCCCGACGGTCTGGAAACAGTGCGAATCCAGCTCCTCCACGGTGGTAACGGCGGGGAGCAAGTTACCAAGCGCCACCACGCGGTGGCCGTATGACTGCGCCAACATCGCAGCCATCACGCTGTCCTTACCCCCGGACACCAGGGCGACGACATCGTGTCCGCCCATCGGTACGGACCGACTCGACCACCACCAGGTGTCGTCCCGTCCGACGACGCCTCACGAGAGTGAATGACTCATGAACTTTTTGTCGCTGCCGAGTTTTTTCTGTGACTCAAAACAACCCCGCCGCCGCCGCCGACTACACACATCACGATGTTGGAGCTGCACCGCTCTCGTTTCGTGGAGTGGCAGCCCGCCGCGGTGGTCGCGCTGGCGGTGACCCCCGGCGGGTTAACCGTGGCCCTGGCGCGCGAGAACGGGGACCTGGAGATCTACGACACCGCGGACTGGCGGTGCACCGCGAGGGTTCCCGGGCACGACGGCGCCGCGATTTCGTCCGTGGCGTGGTGCGCCCCGTTCGACGGCGGGTTGGATGTCGATGGCGGGGACGAAACGTGCGTGGCGGGGACCCCGCCGTACCGCCTGCTGTCCGCGGGCCTGGACGGCCAGATCACGGAGTGGGATCTGTCAACACTGCGCGCCCGGGGCGCGACGGACTCGCACGGCGGTTCGGTCTGGGCGCTCGCGGCTGAGCCGAACGTGGGGAAGGACAAACCGCAGAGGGTGGCGGCGGCGTGCGACGACGGGTGCGTGCGTTTGTTGACGCTCACAGCCGGCGACGGCGTGGGTAGCGGGTTGCACCACAGGAGGAGCTTCAACAGAGTGGAGGGAAGGCTCCTGTCACTGTCCTGGCTGCACGACGGCAAAACCGTCGCGGCCGGTAGTTCGCGCGGTTGCATTCACGTTTTCGACTGCGCGACGTTCACCGAATTAACCCGCGTCACCGTGGGCGACGGCGACCGGCCTGGGAAACGAGACACGGACGAGCGGTGCGTCTGGGCGCTGAGTTACCTGCCGTGTGGTACCTTGGTGAGCGGCACGAGCGACGGGGACGTGACGTTCTGGGACAAAAAGTTTGGCACAAAAATCGCGTCGCACCGACAACACGCGGCGGACGTTTTGGCGCTTGCGGCGTCGCCGTGCGGGACCTGCGTGTTCGCGTCCGGCGTGGATTCGCAAATCGCGGTTTTCGAGAAAGTCACTAACGGCGACGACAGCAAGGAAGACACGTGGACGTTCACGGGCACCAAGCGACCGCACACGCACGACGTGCGCGCGCTTGCGATGGCGGCGGCGCCGAGCGGCGTCGGCGACGCCGCTGATGGCAAAAATTGGTACTCGCCCGTGTTGCTCAGCGGCGGGAACGACGCGCAGCTCCTGGCGTTTAATGCGCTGAAGTTCCGCAAGCGACACCCGGTAAGGGTGGTGAGCACGCCGCAACGCACGCCGATTGCGATGACCGGGGGGGGGGCGTGGACGGCGGGTGCTTCTTCTGGCAAAAATGGAAAGAACGTGAAGGGCAAGAAGCGAACGGCGGATGAGGGTGACACAAAAACAAAAACGAACACCGCGCAAAACGCAAGCGCCCCGAACCCGCCGTTGCTTCTTTGCGACCACGCGCGGTGGCTCGATTTGTGGCGTTTAGGGTCGGGAGTGGGTGCCGATTTGGCAGGAAAGACTAACCAAAAAAGACACGACGGAACCGTGAAACTGGCGTGCGCACCGAAACACCTGCTTCGCGCGAAACTGGGCGGGAAGCGACGAACCGCCTGCGCGGCGGTTTCGCCCGACGGTGCGTACCTCCTTTTCTTTTTCTTCTTTTTTTGACGACTCTTTTTAGGAAAGGACGAAAGAGTTCTTTTCCTGTTTTTTTCTTTTTCTTTTTTAAACCCCGGTCGTTGTCCTATGAAGAATGTGCGTATCCTAGTTTCCCATGCGGAACAAATCACAACCAATAGTTACGGATCTATCTGAGGACACCCGGCCGGCCGAAGGAGCTGCGGACGACGCGAACGCGCGTTTTCATTTTTTTGTTTTTCAAGGAAACCCACTCTTTTGTTTCCGAAAAAAAAAACTCGACTGACATTTCCCCCGGACCCTTTCCGTATCAGGCAAACTGGTCGCCGCGAGCGACACGCACGCGCTTCGTTTGTTCGAGGTGCGCTCCGATTTGGACGGCGCCGGGGACGGTGAGGGGATGACTTTGCGCAAGCTCGAGTCTCCCTTAGGGCACGTCACGTGCGCGCACCTTTTGGTGTTCACGCCGGACGGGAAGGTTCTCGTCGCCGTTTCCGTAACGGGCGCCGTGCACGTGATTGATTTGGAATCCTGGGAAGTGATGCAGAGCTTGCGGCAGCACTTGCCACAACCTTCGCCCGCGGCGGTGGCGCTGGCGAAAGCGCAGAGACGGGAACGACGAGAGGACACGTCCTACTCACAACAACCCGTGCGCGCGGCGGATCTCGGGTCGCCGGCTGTTTCGCACGCTGTCGCCAGCGCCGACGGCCAGTGGTTAGCGGTGGTGACCACCAGCGCCGGCGCCGCGGGCCGCCGAGAAGCAGGCGTGCACGTGTACAACCTGGACTCACTGAAGCTGCACGTATCCCTGCCTCCCCCCGCGGTGGCCGGAGCCGGAGCATCCTGGCCGCCAGTCCACGCCGTGGCGTTTTCGCCAACCGGAGTCCTAGCCCTGGCCCTGGGAAACAACGCGGTGGTGGCGTACGACGCGGAGAGCGGGAAGTTGTCGCCGTGGTCGGTGGCGCTCGCCGCTGCGAAAGCTACGGCGCCGCCCGCGCTCCTGGCGATGCCCGGGCAGATTTGCGGGCTTTCCTTCGACCCCACCCCGGGCAGCGCTGTGTTGCTGTGCCAAACCTCCGCCGCGATCGCCCGGGTGGACCTCGCCGTGGCGCCGAGTCTCGGCGGAGAGTTAAACGGGACGCGCGTGCCTTCCGCCGGCGACGGTAACGGCGGCGTGCCGTCGCCCAAGCGCCGACGCACGAAAAACAAAGCAACCACCAATGGCGACAACGACTTCGGCGGAAGTAACGGGAAAGCAGCGGCTGGCGGGTCCCACTCCGGCGGCGCGCCGAAAGTAGCCGCCCTGGATGACCCGTGTTTGTTCCTGGGGTACTTCGCCCCCGGTCGCGCGCTGCTCGTGGAGCGCCCGTGGAAAGAAGTTTTGAAGCAAATCCCCGAGCCGCTGTACCGGCACAGGTTCGGGACGTAGGTTGTCACCACCGTAGGTTAAACGGGAGTGTTTACACGGGAGTATTAAAGATGTTGTAGGGTATGAGGCCAGATGTCGGTTACTTTTGGTTACTTTTATACTTTTATTCCACCCCAGTACACCGTCCAGGCCAACCGACCTTTGCGCCCGCGTCTACTCTCTCTCCGTCTTACGGGTTCACCCCCAACAACATGTTCGTGTTCCCGCCCGGCAGGTACATCACGTTCCTCGATTTGGACAGCGTCAGCGCTACTTCCCGCGCGGCTTCGATTCGCCGCAGCTCCACGAGCGCGGGCCCGGCGCTTTTCGTGGCTTGGCTGATCAGCCTAGCGGATTCGGATTCGCCCTCCGCCCGGATCACGGCGGCTTGCATTTCTTGTTCCGACCGAAGCACCACGAAGCGCGCGCGCTCCGCGTCTTGCTGCGACACTTGTTTCGCCTGATACGATTAACAAGAAAGGGTCAGTCGGTCGTGATGTTCGTAGCTTGTATCACGCAAACAGTCGTGGGATTCGAGCAGAACAGACGGGGTAATCGGGCCGATCCGTCGGCGGAGTGTGGTAACTGGGAAATACGCACCTCGATCGCCCGTGAGTACTCCACCCCAAAAGAAAGGTGTGTCAGCGCGACGTCTTCCAGCACAATGCCGAAATCCTTCGCCCGGACTCGCAAAGCGCTGCTAACTTTCTCGCTCACCGCGTCCCGCATGGTGAGGAGCTGGTCGGCGTTGAACTGCGCGACGGTTGCTTTCAGCACTTCGTTGCCGATTGACGGCAACACCCTTTCTTCGTACTCCGGCCCCAGGTTGACGTGGATCTCAGAGAGCCGCTCCACGTCAGGCCGGTGAAGCATTCTTAACGTTAAGTTGACTTGCTGCAAATCTTTCGTACCGGTAACGCTGGTGATGCTTTTTGGGCGCGTGCGGATGTCGTAAATCGTGGGACTCTGCACGAACGGTATAAGGAAATGCGTCCCCTCCCCAACCGCTTTGGGAAGCACACCGCGGAAACGGTCGAACATCACCGCGGATTTCCCGCCGTCCACTGCGGTGGGGTGGAAGACACGATTTGCGTGAGTGGGGGGGGGGTGGGAAGTTGAGGTGACTTTCGAACAGAAACAGCACGCGACGGCGACGCGCATCTCGTGAATCGCCCGTGAAGATTACGTCGGGATCCTTCTCTCGATTCTTCGTATCGTGATGAGTTTCGCGTGGTGGGAACACAGGACGCACCGTCGTACATGGACGCGCTGAGCGCCGAGCCTACGATGCCCAGACCCGCGGCCGCGCGCGCGAGGTTGGTAAGCGCATTCGCCGCCGCTTGAGAAGCCGCCATCGTGCGGTCGGGTGTCAGATCGTGTGCGTGGAGGGGCCTGATCTCGAAACGAAACACGTCGACGGCTCGACGCAATATACACTCGAGTACAAAAACCCTGGCGGGCGGAAGACGATTTTAGGACGAAAAAATTCCCGACAGTTCATCGTTTACAACCTACTTAGCCTCCGCCAGCGCCTTCTTCTTCTCTCTCGCCGCCTCTCTCTGCGCCTTGCCCGCCCGATTTTTCTTTTTCCAGGGCGTACCGTCCCCCCCCTCGGTGTCTTCCGGCGCTTTCCGCTTCTGTCCCGACGCATCTCCCTTTGGCGTCGCGGGTCCGTTCGTTCCGCGCCCGTGCTTCGCCGGCGCCTTCGGTCCGCTCGCCATTTTGGCGTCCGCGCGCCCAACGTCTCGCTTGCCATCCTTCTTGGTACCCTTGCCGCCCTTGGCCTTGCCCTTGCCGGCCTTGCCTGCCTTGTCTGTCTTGCATGCCTTGTCGTCTCTCTTCTCCTTCACGGGAACAGGCTCGTCGCTCGGGGACGCCTCGGGGGCGACCTTCCCAAGAAGCGTGCACGCCCGGGTCAGCGCGGCGATTCCCTTGGGAGGCATGCCGGGCACCAGAAATTGCGTACGGGTCGCCGCCAAAACCGCCTCGGCGTCGACCACCGCGGACAAAGGCGTCCCTTCCGGTTCCAGCCTCCCAAGTGCCTCCAAGCACTGCAGCGCACACTTCGCGGTGTCCCCTCGCGCGCCCCTGTTTTTGCACGGCGCGCCGATCGCGGTGACCACGGCGAGCGTTACTTTTTTCCCGTGCCGCTTCACCGCGGCCGCGGCGCCCGGGCTTCTTTTCCGGCCGAGCGCCAGCACAGTTGCTAGGAGCTTCAAGCCTTCGGTTCTTAAAAACTCACCCCTCGCGCCTGGCTTGTCCGTGTGCGCGCACGCCACTTGCGCGATCTCGGGCAGCAGCGCAGCCGCCAGGGCGGGATGCCGGTCAAACGCGGCGTTGAAAAAAGGGCTCTTCAAGCGACACCGCTTGTTTGTTTTGAACTCTTTCAGCGCGCCGGCGTACGCAGCGACCGCTAAGGGCGTCGCCGGCCCTTCATCGCCCTCGGCGGTTTCGCCTCTTTCTTGACCACCCAGCGCCTCCAGCACTCTTAGCAGGTAAAGACACACCGCGGTCGCGGGCTTGGCGAAACCCTTGTGGTCGCCGCCGCCGGTTGGTTTGGCGGCGGCGCGAATCGCGCTCGCCAGGGACGCGGCGACGACTTCGGCGGTGACCGGCGCAGACCCGGCGCCGGTTGGAAGATCGCGCGCGTGGCACACGTGCTTTGTCAGCACCCCGCCGATGCGCTCGGCGAGCGCGCTTGCTTGCGGGGTGCCTTGTCCAAGCGCGGTGCGCATCGCGCTTAGCAGGGGAAGCGCGGCGCCTGGAAGCCACGGGCTCGCGGGCTGACTCCGGGCGTACAGCTCCAGCAGCGCCAACACGCGGAACTTGAAATCCCGCGTCGCGACGACCATGTTTTTTTTGCGCTTGATGTCGTGCCTTCTTGACTTGAAAGCCTGTCCCAACAGGGAGTCGATGCCAAACATGGCGTCGTCGTCCATGTTCTCCGCAGGGTCGTCCTCCTCGTCCGAGTCGATGTTTGCGCCGACCTTCGCAAGAGCGGCTTTGATCAAAGCGGTTCGCTTTTCGTCAACCGGCGAGGCGTCGTCGGAATCGGAGTTTTCGTTTTCGTTTTCGTCGTCCGAGTTTTCGTCGTCATCGTCGTCCTCGTCCGAGTCCTCCTCATCCACCACCAACGCATCGTCCTCTTCCCCGATTTCTGTTTCCTCCTCCTCCTCGGACTCGTCGCCCTCATCCTCCAGCGCGGGTTCGTCGTCGTCGTCGCCGTCGGCGGTGGCGTTCCGGTTGTCCGCGTCGGGCGCCAGGACCACGCGCAGCATATCGCCCACGCTCGCCTCCGACACGCTCGCCCCGATTGACTTGAACACGTGCTCCACCACGTCTCGTAAAAGCGCGCTGGGCTGCGCCAGGAGAGACAGCAAAATATCAACGAGCACGTCCATGGGTTTCGGGGGGGGTTCGTCGTCCTCATCTTCATCTTTATTCTGAGAAGCTTTCTTGCTCGGTTTCTTTTTCGAAACAACAACCGGCGGCGCCAGCAAATCGTCCACGCACCGCGGCAAATCCTCGATCGCGGGCGTGAACTCGCGCCAGTCGCTTACTTGCAGCACGGCTAGGGCGCGCAGCAGGGGGGTGACCGCGGCGATCTCGGAATGGGCGGCGTCTTTGCTTCCTTTCGAAGAGACAATTGCTTCCAAGTCGGTCAGCTTGGCGAGCGATTCGAACAAACTCTCCCGGACCGCGGCGCACTCGGCTGGCATTTGATCCACCAAAACCGCGCCGCTGTCTTTGGCGTCCAGCCGGCGACACAGATTCGCGGCGGCGGCGAGCAAATCGGGAGGAGGCTGTTTCGTATCCAACGCCGTGTCACTCTTTTTCGCGCCCTTTTCCTTTTTCGGGGTATCACCCGGGGCCGTCTTCCCGCCCGTACCCGCAGTCGCCGCACTGCGCCTGGCCTTGACGTTCGCGGCGAGCAACGCGCTGGCGCGCACGGCGCACGCTTCGCGGAGGCCGTCCGTGGGCGACGCGAGCGGCGCGACGCCCACTTTTGTTAGCAGACTCTTGCCCTTCTTCGGCTTGGACCCTTCTGGAAGCGCTTCCGTGTAGTACGCGTGCGCCACTAGGAACTCGCACAGCTCAGTTTGAGTGTCACGCGGCAAACGAGGCCACAAACCAGTGGCTTGCTCCAGCGCCCACAAACGGCGTTTGTTCGCGGCGCTGGCGTTTGCGCTGGCGTCGGCTTCGGAGCCCTCCGCCGAGAATTCGCTCGGCTGCGCCCCCCCCTCAACCTTTTCCGGTGCTGCGACGAAAATCCGCATCAGCTCCCGCGCGTGCTCCGACGCGTCGTCGCCCGTGAGGCCCCCGAGAAGGTCCCGGACCGCGTTTTTCTTATCCCCGACCTTGTCCAGGCGGTGCGGGCCGAGCCGCTGCAGCGCGCCGACGATGGACAACCGCACGTCCGCCGGCGTGCCGGTCGCCTTGGCGATGTTCAGGACGTGCGCCAAGCAGTCGTCCGCGGCCGCGTGCAGGTAGTTGTCCTGTTTCGCCAGGTTGTTCAGCAAGCACCGGTTGAAGTTATCGCTGAACAGCGTCGGCACCAGGGCGGCGGACGCGCCCGAGAGCAAGGACGCGAAGAGGCGAAACCCGAGAAATCGACGCTGGTGCGACCCGCTGGTCATCAAACCTTGCTCAACCAAAACGTCCCACAGACGCTCAAGCGCACCTGTGATGCGGAACGTACGAGCGGCGTCAATAAGCACACCCCACACCGTGTGCACCTGCGGATGCGAGTGCGACGATTCCGCGAGGGCGTCGCGGATTTTCTCCAAATGCGAGGCGCGGAAAAAAACGCTCCACCGCGCGGTCGCCGCCGCTTTGACAAGATCAACCGCGTCGCCGCCATCCTTTTTCTTTTTGCTCTTCTTCGCTTGTTTTTCCGCGCCGTTGGCGACAGCAGCAGCAGCAGCGACTGCAGCAGCGGCATTCGATTCCTCCTCCCCGAGCGGGGGCAACACGTCGCACCTTTTGCGCAGCGCCGCCGGTAACGCCGGCCAGAACGCCGTGGCGAGCAGCACGGCTTCCGGCGTTGCTTCGTTTGCGGGCGTCGCGATCCAGTCCGCGAGCGCGGGTGCCCGTGTCAGTATGATGGAAACCGTCCCGTCAGTACCGTCCACCACCCCGCCAACCGAGTTAACGATTTCCAGAATCACCGCACACGCGGACTCGGCGAGGTACGTCTTTGACTTGGCGAGCGCGGCGACGTCCTGCGCCACGACTGAGGCAAAATCGATCGCGTCGGCCAGTTCGATCTCGCCACCCGCCAGCCTTGCGGACATCGCCCTGACCAGCGCGGCGACGCCGAACAGCTGTCCCATGAGAATGTCCCGCGCCTCGGTGCCTTTCGTGGCCTGCGTGATTGGCTCCAGGCTGGTTTTCAACAAGTGCAGCCCGTCCGAAAGGGACACCAGAGGGATCTCGGCGATTGCGGCGGTCAGGGCTAAGGCGAAACCTTGCCGCGCCCCGGATCGCCCTGAGCCCAACCCTCTGGCTAATCGTTTTAACGCGTACGCCAGCACCGGCGAGCACCCAGCCAAAGCAGGCGGCGCTTCATTTTCATCCCCCTCTCTGTCCGTTCCGGTGCCCATCGGCACATCCGACGACGACGTCGAGACAAACGCATCCTGCGCGCTTTTCAGCTCGTGCACTAAACGCACCGCGCTGTGTTGTCGCGTCTCCGCCTCCACGTTCGCCAGGTCCCAAAAGTGCTGCAGGACATGCCCGGGGACCTCCAAGCTACCCATCGTCGCAACGCGCGCGGGGTCAAGGCGCGAGAACGACCGCGCGGTAGGCGAGTGGAGGCTGTGGTAAAAGACGCGAGCAGGCGGCGGGCAAGGCGGCGGAGAAAACGGAAATTCACGAAAAGTTGGTTTAGCCGCCGGTTCGAAGGGCTGCCCGAGCGAGGCAAGGGCGACAGCGGGGTTGGCATGGAGTGAGACACGTCCCGAATCGAAAGGGCCTGGTATGGGCTTTTGGTTACATCGGCCGGACCGGCGCCTGTAAAAATCGCTTCGACACTCTTCTCCGGCGACGTCTGCAAAAACGACACGTATTCTAATTCCCGAAAGCCGCCATCGGTTCGCTTCCTCGGTCACACGTGTACGCGCGCATCGCGTCCATCTCGGCGCGTCGCAACAGGAACCCACACCGGTGTTTCGCGCACGAAGCACGGTTCATCGTTCGCTAAACCCCGACGAACGTCATCGACCCTTTGCGCGAATTTACACCCGATCTTCGCGATGATGCAGGGCCTGCTGAGGACCGCGCGCCGCAGCGCCGCGCTGGTGCGTGCTTCCCCTCCCTCCCTGGAGCTTTCCCCCGATTTCGGTAGTGGCGTGCCGGCGCGGTATTCAACCGCCGCGTGGTGCGCCCCGTCCAGCGCACAACGGAAACCAACCTGTGGACGCGCTCGCACCGATCTTCGTTGGCGCGATCTGGCGCCGGCGGCAACCACGGGCCGATCTGTCTGCTGTTTTTTTCCACGACACCCACCCACCCACCCGAGGAGGAGGACGGACATCCCCACTGCTCCATCCCGATGCCGTTCGTCACGCGATGCCAACACGGAAACAACAACGACTAACCCGGTAACCTCTGTTCCTCTTCCCTCCCGAATCCCTCCAGCGCCCCGCCGCGACCTCCGTGTGGACCAACCCCAGCCTGGCTGGGTTCCGAAGGTTCGCCAGCGGCGCGGAGGTGATCGGTATCGACCTCGGCACGACTAACTCGTGCGTCGCCGTGATGGAGGGCCGCGTGGCGAAGGTGATTGAGAACTCGGAGGGCGCGCGTACCACGCCGTCGATGGTGGCGTTCACGGAGAAAGGCGAGCGATTGGTGGGGCAGCCCGCGAAGCGCCAGGCGGTGACGAACCCCACGAACACGCTGTACGCGTGCAAGCGCTTGATCGGCCGCAGGTTCGACGACGCGCACACGCGAAAAGAAAGCAAGATGGTTCCGTACGAGATCGTGTCCGCTTCGAACGGCGACGCGTGGGTGGAGGCGGGTGGTAAGCAGTACTCGCCGTCGCAGGTGGGGGCGTTCGTGTTGCAGAAAATGAAGGAAACCGCGGAGAGCTACCTCGGGCACGGCGTGACGCAAGCCGTCGTCACGGTACCGGCGTATTTCAACGACGCGCAGCGGCAAGCCACGAAGGACGCCGGCCGAATCGCCGGCCTCGACGTTTTGAGAATCATAAACGAACCCACCGCGGCGGCGCTTTCGTATGGGGTGGATAAAAAAGAAGGCCTGGTGGCGGTGTACGACCTTGGTGGAGGTACCTTCGACGTGTCCATTTTGGAAATCAGCGGCGGCGTGTTTGAAGTCAAAGCCACGAACGGCGACACGTTTCTGGGGGGCGAGGATTTCGACACCGCGCTTCTGGACAACTTTCTGCAGACGTTCAAAAAAGAATCCGGCGTCGACTTGCTCGGGGATAAACTCGCGATTCAGCGACTACGTGAAGCCGCGGAAAAAGCCAAGATCGAACTGTCATCCGCAGCGTCGACGGATATTAATTTGCCCTTCATCACCGCGGACGCCACGGGACCCAAACACATGGCCATGAGCCTTTCCCGAGCGCAACTCGAGAAACTGGTGGCGCCGCTGTTGGAGCGCACGAAAGATCCGTGCCGCGCTTGTATCAAGGACGCCGGAATCGCCGCGTCCGAAATAAACGAAGTGTTGTTGGTCGGGGGTATGTCACGCATGCCCAAAGTCAACGAGCTCGTGAAAGAGCTCTTCGCGGGGAAGGAACCCAACAAAGGAGTGAACCCCGATGAGGTGGTCGCGATGGGCGCCGCGATTCAAGGCGGCGTGCTGCGCGGGGACGTGAAGGACATCTTACTGTTGGACGTCACGCCCCTGTCCTTGGGTATCGAGACCCTGGGCGGGGTTTTCACGCGTTTGATCAACCGGAACACCACGATTCCCACGAAAAAGTCCCAGACCTTCAGCACCGCCGCGGATAACCAAACCCAGGTCGGAATCAAGGTGCTCCAGGGCGAGCGCGAGATGGCGGCGGATAACAAGATTCTCGGGAACTTTGATTTGATGGGTATTCCCCCCGCCCCGCGCGGATCGCCGCAAATCGAAGTCACCTTCGACATCGACGCCAACGGCATTGTTAACGTCAGCGCCAGGGACAAAGCCACGATGAAGGAACAGCAGATAACGATTCAATCGTCCGGTGGTTTGTCGGATTCGCAGGTTGAGCAGATGGTGCGCGACGCGGAGTCGCACGCCGCCGCCGATAAAACCAAAAAGGAGCTGATCGAAATCAAAAACGAAGCGGATACCCTGATTTACAGCGCGGATAAGAACCTGTCCGAGCACGGTGCGAACCTGCCCACGGACATCACGGACGCGATCAAAGCCGCGCAGAGTGACTTGCGCGCCGCGCTTGAAGCGGGTGAATTGGAAGAAGTCAAAACCAAAATCGAAGCGCTGCAGCAAGCGGTGATGAAGATTGGCGAGAACCTGAACAAAGGCGCGGGCGCCGCTTCGGGCGAAGGCGCGACGTACGAAGGCGAGGAAGTCAAGAAGGAACAGGGGGATGAGGAGAAAAAGGAAGAACAGAAGTAAGGTAGTGCAGAGGTAGTTTCATCACTCACGTCGTGATGGAGAGGTTCTATGTCAATACGAGTCAATACGATTCAACTCTTATTAATCACAAGGCGAACGAAGATGTCGTCTTTTTTAACTCGATTTCCTCATCATCGCGTCAGTCCTCCTCCTTGCTCTACGTACCGCACTGAGTCTAAAACACTCCCCCCCCCTTGCCCCACCAACCCCGATCCCGTTCGTTTCATTCCCGACCCTCGCGAACCCCCCGCGCTCGTGGATTGTCCCTCCTCCGCCGCGTCCAAACCCAACCGCTCGTACGCCACCCCGTTCTTCCCGCTCAGCTTGGCCCGCATCTGCGCCAAACCAGCCACGCCTCCGCCCTCCATGGCGCCGCTCACGGAGGCGCTCGCCTTGCCGCGCCGCAAACGCTCCGCGCGCTTGCCGCGTAAATAATGCGTCTGTTTGTGGGTGAGTGGAGTGAGGAGTATGCGGTCAGAAGAGAGGTAAGAGGTTGGCGGTTGGAAGGGTGCATTTGTTTATTGTTCGCCTGAAGGCGATCAAAGAAGGCGCCCGCTCCCGGGACGTACCACGTAAAGGAAGAACACCACGATCATGAAGATGAACCCGAGAAGCAGCTGGCC
>Ga0114998_10002444_pt1 | contig 14042 bp, 15 predicted proteins | sample ArcticOcean_MG_C_5_FD_87044 | JGI IMG/M metagenome (GOLD analysis project Ga0114998, IMG submission 87044) | Marine microbial communities from western Arctic Ocean - ArcticOcean_MG_CB4_138 | ecosystem: Environmental > Aquatic > Marine > Oceanic | place: Arctic Ocean: Canada Basin | collected...
AATTACTGGTAGCGACGGACTCATCTCCCTTAAGATACATGATGCTATTTTAAAAAGTTCTAATTCAGGAAAAAAAATAAAGATATAGACAACTGTCTAAATTATAAATAATGGAGTGTAATACTTATGAAATTAACAATCAAAAAAGCAAGTTTTAAAAAAATATCTTTAGATGAGATAAGTATAGCTTTACAAAAAGGTCTCACTAAAAATTTCAAAGAAGTAATAGTCTCTGTTGTTGATTGTCCCGATTTAAAAAATTGGGATTGTCCTGCTGAGGGTATGTCGGGAAATCAAAAAATTACTGATGTAGGTGGTGAGCCTTATATGCACGATAAAAAATACATTGGAGCTGAATTTGATTTTAAAGACGTTGCTAAACTAATTGGATCAGAAAAATCATATGCTTTTGGTGCTGGGTCTGGTGCCATGTCTTGTTTAGATGGTCATTGTGGCGAACTGGTTATCAACGACAACTTTATAACAAACGAGCAAAAATCAGTTATTGCTATGGTTGGAAAAAATAAAGAATGTATTGCTAAAGATTACTCAGCAAGCAAACATGGAGGGCTTGGTAATATTTTTTACACAGATGGAAAACAAGGAAAAGTAATTAAAGTTATAATAAAAGGAAGATCTGGAGAACAAGGATCTTTACCTCAAGCTATAAGAACTGCGCTGTTAGAAAACTTAGAGTTAAAAGGTAATGATCATTTAGGTTTGGCTGGTGTTTTCAGAGTTTTAAAGGGAAAAATTAAATCTCACATTCAACCAGATTATGAAGATATTAAGCATGATTACTACGATCCAAAAAAAATGAAATGTGTAAAAGATTTTCTTCAATTTTACCAACCCGTAGGATCAGAGCTTCAATGCTATACTGTTCTTTGGACGGGTGATCCAACTGGTGGAGATATGAATTTGAGGGAATCTTCTGAACATACACATTTTCATTCCTATAATGGCAAGCAAGAAGCTGGTCATTACCACTGCGATGTGACACCTGATGAAATTGAGTATGAATGTTATTTTAATGTTGCCGATGAGATCTATAGGGTTAATAATATATATAAAGAGTTATCCTTAAAAGCATAAGAGTTATTCATTGCTATATTTTTTTATTTTCAATAGAATTTTATAAATATTATGACAGGTAGAATACCGAAAAAAATTTTAAAGACTATAAAATTAGCAGAAATTTCTCTTAAAGATTTTACTGATAAAGCTAAAAATGATATTCTTGATTGGTTCTCAGCTAATCCAGCTCACTGGATTATGCTTCATAAAGTTATGATTGCTTACCTGAAGAATGAAACTATCACTAAGAATCAATTAATAAAATTTTCAGAACGATCTTATTTAACTTCAAACACATACATAGACCAAGCTGTTAAAAAAAATTATTTCAAAACAATAAGAAATAAAAAGGATAAACGCTCAATATTTATTCTACCAACAGAAACAACTATTAAAATTTTTTCTGAATATGTAGATAAAAGAGCTTGGCTTTATAAATCTATTAAATGAAAAAATATAAAATAGCTTCAATTGCCGGTGATGGTATTGGCTTAGAGATTGTTCCACCTTCTTTAAAAATTATAAGAGAAATTGGAAAAAAACATAATTTTGAGATTCAGTTTGATGAGTTTGATTTTTCTTCATGTGATTATTTCCAAAAATATGGAAAAATGTTACCCGATGACTGGAAAGAACAGATTGGAAAACATGACGCAATTTTTTTTGGAGCTGTAGGAATGCCAGACAAAGTTCCAGATCATATTTCATTATGGGGATCAATTATAACTTTTAGAAGAGAATTTGATCAATATGTTAATTTAAGACCAGTTAAATTAATGCCCGGTGTTCCCTGCCCTTTAGTTGGCAAAAAACCAGGTGATATAGATTTTTTAGTTGTTCGAGAAAATACTGAAGGTGAATATTCCTCTGTAGGTGGAAGAATGTTTAAAAATACTGAAAGAGAAATTGTTATTCAAGAAACTATAATGACAAGAACCGGTGTAGATAGGATTCAAAAATTTGCTTTTGAACTTGCGAAAAATAGAAAAAAAAAAAAAGTTACTAACGCAACTAAGTCTAATGGAATAGCTATAACTATGCCTTTTTGGGATGAGTGTTTTGAAAGAACGAGTAAAAATTATCCAGATATAAAAACAGATCAATTTCATATAGATATCCTAACAGCAAAATTTGTTCTTTCACCTGAGATCTTTGATGTGATAGTTGCATCGAACTTATTTGGTGATATTTTATCTGATTTGGGACCGGCTTGCACCGGAACTATTGGCATAGCTCCCTCAGCAAATATAAACCCTGAAAAAAATTTTCCTTCTCTTTTTGAACCAGTTCATGGGTCGGCCCCCGATATTGCAGGTAAAGGAGTTGCTAATCCGATTGGACAAATATGGTCCGGTGCTATGATGTTAGACTATTTGGGAGAAAAAAAAGCTGCAGCAAACATAGTTAATGCCATAGAAAAAACTTTGGCAAAAGATGAGGATAGAACAAAGGATCTCAAAGGGACTGCTAATACAGTTCAGTGTGCAAATTCAGTTTTAAAAAATATTTAAATGATTTTAGTTTTTACAGACCCTAGTTTATCTATTTTACCCTGATAAACGCCTTTACCTAAAATTGGAGTAACACCCACTGTAGATCCAGTAAATACATAAAAATCTTTATCAAGAATAATTTTATCTTTTTTCAATTTATTTAAAACAAATTTTAACGAGTTTAATGGGTTAATAAAAACAGTGCTAGTATGCCCGTTCACTAATTGCTTAATTTTTTTATTTTCAATACTTGATTTTAATTTTCCAAAATCAATTTTTTGATATCTATTTTTCTTACCAACTACAAATTTAACATTAGCTCCAAAATCACTACATAGGTCACCTAAAGATTTAATTCCTTTTTTTTTTTGTCTGTAACCAACAACTTCAATTGCTGACATCATGTGTGAAATATGTTTATGTATATTTATAAAATTTATAGGCTCTTTAGATTGGAAGAAGCTTTCTTTAATTAAATATCCAACTTCAAGTTCTATGCCTAGTGTGTAAGGATTAATCTTAACAGACTTACCACTTTTTAAAATATTATGTTTAAAAATGGAAGCGTAGAAGGGTTCTTTTTCACCTAATTTTTTTAATACTGGAATACCTGTTCCTGCCGCCTTAAAGCCGGCGATTGGTTGCATAACTTTACTTTCACATAGTCTTCTAAATTTTTCAGCCTCTTTCATGGTTTTAGTATGTTTTGATGGAATCGGAGAAATAATTTTATTATTAGTAAACGCATTAACAAGTTTGTTTGCTATTTTATCTATTTTAGAATTTTTCATAAACTAATTATATATTTTTTCTTTACATATAGATATGTTTTGGCAGATCCTAGTTTAAAAAGTGACGCGTTTGGTATAGTGCTTAGAGGATTTCTGCATCTACTAGAGGTATCATTTCTAGAAAAGTATGTAACTAAATGCAAATATCACATAGTAGTAGGTGATCATGATGATCTTAAAAAAGATTTAAAGAAAAAACATAAATAATTTTAAATTATTCACCAGATATAAATACTTCAATTAGATAGCTTGGAGTATTTAGTCGCTCATACTTAAAAAAAGTGTTAATATAAAACAAATCACTTTATGAACAAAAAAGCTAAAATTATTGCAACTCTAGGACCAGCTATACATTCAGAAGGTAAATTAAAGTCTCTTATTAAATCTGGTGTAGATGCTTTTAGAATTAATTTTAGCCATAATACTTCGGGGGTTCAAAAAATAGTTACAAAAATTAGAAAAATAGAAAAAAAATTAAATAAAAGACTTTCAATTATTGCAGATTTACAAGGAGTTAAGTTAAGAATTGGAATGATTAGTACTGATGCCATTAATATTAAATTCAATCAAAAATTTATATTTGATAATAATAAAAAAACTGGAGACCAAAATAGAGTTTCCTTCCTGTATCCCGCTATTCTTAATAAGCTAAAAGTTGGTAATAAAATATTATTAGATGATGGTAAGTTTTCTTTTAAAGTAATTAAAAAAATTAAAAATGGCGTTTTAACAATTTGCCAGGATCAAAACTGTAAAATCAGAAGCAATAAGAGCGTTCATTTACAAAACTTTTTTATGCCTTTCAATAACTTAACTCATAAGGATAAGGCTGACATTAAAACTGCAAAAAAATTAGGATGTAACTGGGTTGCCCTCTCTTATATCCAGAATGCTAAATTAATTGCTGAAACTAGAAAGCTAATTAGCAAAGATATGGGCATTATTTGCAAAATAGAAAATAAAACTGCATTAAATAATATTAATGAAATTGTAAGCGCTACTGATGTTGTCATGATAGCTAGGGGGGATCTGGCGATTGACATTGGTCACAGTGATGTTCCTCAGGTTCAATTAGACTTAATTAAAAAATGTTCACAGTTATCTAGGCCGGTAATTGTAGCAACCCAAATGTTAGAAAGCATGATCGAAAACATAACCCCAACCCGAGCTGAAATTAATGATGTGGCTACAGCAATATTTCAAGGTGCAGACGTTGTGATGCTGTCAGCTGAAACAGCTATTGGTAAATATCCTGTAGAAACAGTTAAGACTATGTACAAAACTATAATCTCAACAGAAAAATATAAAAAACAACATATTGAAGACTTTAAAAATAAAGTCGATATTAAAAAAGATCCAAGAAAATCAGTTGTGCGATCTGTTAAAGATTTAGCTTATAACCCAACAGTTAAAGCCATTATTGCATTCTCTAATTCTGGTAGTACGGCAAAATTAGTGTCAACCATGAGACCCTCAGTAAAGATTATAACTATTTCTCCAAACATAAACGTCTCAAGGCAAACTAGTTTATTTTGGGGTGTTGAATCGATTAACAGTAGAGATGCTCATGGTTGGAAAGATATGATGGATATTTCAAAACAAATTATAAAAAAAGATAAATCAATTAAAAAAAATGATAATGTAATTATTACTGCTGGATTGCCTTTTGGCAAAGCAAAAATGACCAATATGATTAGGTTCTACAAGGTTGGGACTTAGACCCACAAATTCTACTTTTAACATTCATATATTAAAGATTTTTTAAGTTTATATTTTTATAGGGTCTATAAAAAGATGGTTTGTTGATGATAGAAGACATAAGACCATATAACTCGGCAAGTGCTAATTTTCTATTTTTATGATTGAACAAAACTGTTGGATTAATTTGCTTTATTAACAATTTAACTAAAACAGAAATATTTTTTTTTATTGCATACCAAAATCCATGATGTTTTTTTTGGTAATAAAATCTACTCCAATTATAATGCCAGTTTCTATTTAAAAGTGAGTAATATTCTAAACTGATGTCGTGTGAAGATGAACCTATATGATAAGTATTAATACCTTTGGCTACAAAAATTTTTTTATTTTTATCTTTAAGTCTTTTTGAAAAATCTTTAGCTTCAAAATATAAAAAAATATTTTCGTCCCATAGATCTTCGTCATCAAAATTATCTTTATTTATCAACCAAGTTAAATCAACATAATCAACCTCTTCTAGAAAAAATTTATTTTTATTATCAGGTTTTTGATAAGACTTATAAATTTCATAGTTAGTGTAAATCTTGCTGTTTAAATCGCGTGGCGCTAAAAGAGAAAAATCTTTAAAATCTTTTACGCATTCAATTAATTTATCAACACAATTATCAATAAGCTTGACGTCAGGCTGAGAAATAAAAACCATTTGAGTTTTAGATTCTTTAATGCCAATGTTAACTGCTTTAGCCCAGCCTAAATTTTCCTTTGGAATAATGATTTTTACATTTTTGTGCTTATTTTCTATTTTTTTTTTAAATTCAAAATTCATTGAATTTTCAATTATTATAATCGGAATATAGTTTTTTATTTCAGCGATACGCTCTTCAACTAATTTAGAACTGTGGAAAGATGGAATTACGAGGGTTAACATTAGTTTTAATTTAAATTATAAAATTAAATTAATCCAGCTACTTGAATTGCTGTTTCACACATACGATTAGAGAATCCCCATTCATTATCATACCAAGACAACACTCTGCTAAACTTATTTTTGATTACTTGTGTTTGAGTTACATCAAAAATAGAGCTGTGTGAATTGTGATTAAAATCTTTAGAAACTAGAGGTTTATCGTTTATGCCTAATATTCCTTTAAGTTCTTTAGTGTTTGAAGCAGCAATCATAGCATTGTTGATGTCGGCGGCGCTAACCTCTTTTTTTGTAACTACAGTAAAATCAATTAAAGAAACATTTGGTGTTGGTACTCTTATAGCTGTACCGTCTAATTTACCATTGAGACTAGGTAAAACCAAGCTCATTGCCTTAGCTGCCCCTGTTGAAGTAGGTATCATTGAATCTCCTGAAGCTCTTGCTCTTCTTAAATCTTTATGAAGTGTATCTAATAATTTTTGATCTCCTGTATAACTGTGAATAGTAGTCATGTAACCATACTCAATACCAAAATTATTTTCTAAAACCATTGCTACAGGTGCAAGACAGTTTGTTGTGCATGAGCCATTAGAAATAATATTATGCTCTTTTTTTAGTTCAGAACTATTCACGCCTTGAACAATAGTAAAATCCACTTCTTTAGCTGGTGCCGATATAATTACTTTTTTAGATCCTGCTTTGATATGTTTTTCTGCGGATACTTTATCTAGAAATAAACCAGTACACTCCAATACAACGTCTACTCCTAGTTTGCCCCAAGGTAGATTAGTCGGATCCCGCTCGGCAAAAACTTTTATATTTTGATTTAGTATTTTAAAACCATCTTTAGATGTCTCAACATCGTAAGGTAAAGTACCATGAGTACTGTCATATTTAACAAGGTGTGCATTTGCTTCTATTGACCCTAGATCATTAATTCCCACAACTTCAATTTTGTCTCTATAATTTTCCAGCAAAGCTCTTAAAATAAGTCTGCCAATTCTACCAAATCCATTAATTCCAATTTTAATCATATGTAATATTTTATTTTGTTTTTTGAGTATTATAGATATAAGTATTTTAGATTATTCAATAGGACATGACAAACAAAAAAAAAGTAGCATTGATAACTGGGGTTACAGGGCAAGATGGTTCTTTATTGGCTGATTTTTTATTAAAAAAAAACTATAAAGTTATAGGTGTAAAAAGAAGATCTTCCACTTTTAACACAGCAAGAATAGATCACTTATACAAAGACTTTCAAGAAGCAACAAATTTTATTCCTTATTATGGAGATATGACAGACTCTACAAACTTAATCAGAATTATAAAAGAAACTAAACCTGATGAAATTTATAATCTTGCAGCACAGTCACATGTTCATACAAGTTTTGAGACACCGGAATATACAGCTAATGCAGATGCAATTGGAGCTTTAAGGCTTTTAGAGGCAATAAGAATTTTAAATCTAACAAAAAAAATAAAATTTTATCAGGCCTCTACGTCTGAAATGTTTGGTAACAGTAGCAAGATTCAAAATGAAAAAACTCCTTTTGCGCCAGTTAGTCCATACGGAGTATCAAAGCTTTTTGCATATTGGATAACAGTATCTTATAGAGAATCTTACAAAATATTTGCTTGTAATGGAATCTTATTTAATCACGAAGGACCAAGACGTGGGGAAACTTTCGTTACAAGAAAAATATCTCGAGCTGTCGCAGAAATCTCTAGAGAAAAAAGAAAGACTCTCTACCTAGGCAATTTAAATGCAAAACGAGACTGGGGTTATGCAAAAGATTATGTTGAAAGCATGTGGTTAATGCTTCAAAAAAATAAACCAGATGATTATGTAGTAGCAACAGGCATAACTAAAAGTGTTAGAGAATTTGTTGAAGAAGCTTTTAAATGTGTAAATATTATAATTGTATGGAGAGGGAAAAAAGAAAAAGAAATTGGCTATAATAAAAAAACAAAAGATATACTCGTGAAAATAGATCCCAATTATTACAGACCAACAGAAGTTAATGAGTTAAAAGGTGATTTCAGAAAAGCTAAAAAAATACTAGGCTGGAAACCAAAAAAAAAATTTAAAGACATTGTAAAAGAGATGGTGTTAGCAGATTTAAAGATGATAGATAAATAAATCTATTTTATTAACTTAAGCTTAATTTTAATAAATAGAAGAAACATGTTAAATACAGATTTTAACATATGTTTAATGAGCATTTTTGAGTCACCTTGTATTCTGCCTTTAATCTGCATAGAGATATTTTCAATTTTGTATTTTTTTAAATTAAGCAAAACTAAAGAAGTATAAAAAAAATCATAACTGTTTGATTTACAAAGAGAAATGAAATTTTTGTTAATCTTCTTTAGTTTGTAGCACCTAAAAGAGTTAGTAGAATCATGATTGATGTTAAACAATATAGATGTCATCAAATGCGCGCTATTACTTAAAAAGACTCTGAACCAAGACAAATTTGTCATAGAGTTTTTTTTTAAATGTCGTGAACCAACAACAAGATCAAAATTATCAGATTTATAGATTAAACTTTTAATATATTTGGGGTGGTGAGCAAGATCAGTATCCATTGTTATTGCTAGATCATATTTTTTTTTGTAGGCCCATTTTAAAGCTTCTTTATGTGCTTTTCCTATTCCTTCTCTAGTTTTTTTTTGTATTAAAAAAACATTTCTAGGTGATTTATTTTTGATTTTTTTTATTATTTCTAAAGTACCGTCATTCGAGCCATGATCGATAAACAAATAAGAAGATTTTAAATTTTCTTTTCTCAAAAGAAAAAAAAGTTTTTCGACATTTCTAGACTCGTTAAACGTGGGTAATATAATTAATATTTTTTTCAATTTAATACTTCTTGAATTATGTCTTTTAAATTGCTTTTAACAGACCATGATGTTTTAGTTTTTAGTTTAATATTATTTCCAAATAATATTTTTTGCTTTCCTGTGGCTTTCTGTTTGCTAAAAATTTTAATCCCACTTTTTATATTATGTAAAACTAAAATTTCATTAAATATATCCTTAATAGAAACTATTTTACCCGAAGAGATAATAAAAGTTTCAGGTTGTTTTAAATCCATAATATTTCTCATGGCAAGTACAGCGTCATTAGCAGACATTAAGTCAATTTTAGAATTTAAATTTTTAACATAAATTTTTTTATTTTTAGTTTTTTTAATTTTTTCTGAAAGTTCTTTTATTAAAAAATTTTTATTTATATATTTTGATACATGTGTGTACAAGATGCCAACACTACAAAAAATATTTTTTGTATTTCTATAGTAATGACAAATTTGCATTCCAAGATATTTTGTTAGAGCGTAATAACTAGAAAATGAAGGTTTTGTTCTTTCGTTTTGAATAGAAGTTAAAGAATTTTCAAATATATGCGAAGAGCAAGCATAAAAAAATTTAAAATTTCTTTTTTTATTTTTAGAAATAAAATCTAAAAAATTGATAAGTGAAGTTACATTAGTTTCTAAATTTTTAGATAATATTTTTAGATTCTCTTTTTCTGAAGAAGAAATATTATGAGTGGCAAAAAAATAAATATCTAGATTATTAAATTTTTTTAAATATTTAAATACTTTATTTGTATTTTTAATTTCAAGATTTTTATAAAAAACATTTTTTTCTTTTTTGTTATTTTTAGATTTAGTAATTATATAAATTTTTTTTTCACTTTCTAAAGCTTGTTTTTTAAGGACCTTAGCATCCTGTCCATAACCAACTATTAAAATTTTTCTTTTATCTTTTAAGGTCATTTAGAAATTACATGAAGTTTTGGTAGTGGAAATATTAATTTTCCTCCTTGTTTCAAAAATTCTTTTTCTCTTTTGAGAATTTCTTTTTTAAAGTGCCACGGCATAACTAAATAGTAATCAGGTTTCATTTTTCTTGAATTCTCTTCAGAGATAATTGGTATATTGGATCCAGGTGTCACCCTATTCCATTTATCTCTATTTCTATCGGCAGCATAAGAAATAACATTATTTCTAATGTCGCAGAATTGAAGAATTATATTACCTTTGGTAGACGCTCCATATAAATGTATTTTTTTATTTTGAGATATAGTTTTTCTTATTAGCTTTTTTAAATTATCTCTGGATTTTTTAATATTACTAGTGAAATTTATTAAATTGTTGTCTACTTTTTTTAAAAAAATTTTTTCTATTTTTTTTATTTTATCAATATTGTTGTAATTTATTTTATAATTAGATTTTTTATGAGATATAAAAAATCTTATACTTCCACCATTCATAGAATTGAGTGTAATGTTAAAAACTTTTAAATTATATTTTTTTAGTATTATTTCTAATTGAAAAAAAATAAAGTAGGTAAGGTGCTCGTGACATAAGCTATCATACGCGTTGTTTTTAAATAACGATACAAAATAAGATTGTTCTAAAACCCATATACCATCATCTTCTAAAATCTTACTTACGTTTTCAGCAAATATATTTGGTTTTGGTAAATCATAAAATACAGCTACTGATGTAACTACTTTCGCTTTAAGCCCTCTAGTTTTTTTTTTAAATACGTTTTTGTTAAAAAAACCCGAGTGTTTTAAATAAGTGTTAGGATAGCTTGATTTAAATTTATTTATTGTTGGGTCTATACCAAACCTTACTAAATTTTTATTTTTATATTTCTTAAGTAAAGTTGCGTCATTACTTGCTATATCTAAAACAATATCTTTTTTTTTAAATTTAACAATCTTTTCAACATCTTTCGTTATGCTCTCCAGGTGTTGGTTCATTGTTAAGTTAACACCAGATTTATAGCCGTAATCTTCATTGTATAGTTGATTTAGATCATAATTATGTTGCAGCTGTACTAATTTACAATTATTGCAAATTCTTACATTCATTGGGATTTTTTTACCTTTTCTTGAATTAATAACTGGAAATTCTGTCGATAAATTCATTTTTCCAAAATTAAAAAAACTTTTAAATGATTTTTTGTTACAACATCTACAATTTTTAACTATTGAATATTTCATTATTTCTACTAAGAATTATGTGTTACATAATATATTTTAAAAATGACAGTACAAATTTTAAAACCCGATTGCAATCTTGAGACCATAAAAGACGGTCGAGGAGGAATATTTACCTGGATACCAAAAGAGCCAATTGTAGAATTTAATATGTTGTATTTTAATCCGGGGAAAGTGCGTGGTTTTCATTTTCATCCTCACTTTATCGAGTATTTGCTTGTTGTAGATGGTAACGGTACTCTTGTTACACGAACTGTTCCAGATGATAAGTCTACTGAATCATTCATCCATTTAAGCAAAGGTATGTGTACGAGAACTGAAACAAATACTTATCATACTGTATATGCAATAACTGAAATGACTATTGTGGCAATGCTTACAAAAAGATGGGATCATTCTAACCCTCCGATTATAAAAATTGATAATGAATGAAAATTTAAAAATAGGTATATTAGGCTGTAACGGCTTTGTTGGAAAAAATTTAACAAATTTTTTAAAAAAAAAAAATTAAATTTCACCGCTATCTCAAGAAGTAATTTTAAAAACTTTACATCAGTTAAGTTTGATTATTTAATTAACGCAGCTATGCCCTCAAAAAGATTTTGGGCCAAAAACAATCCTGAACAAGACTTTCAAGAAACTGTAAATAAAACAATTTTTTTTATTAAGAATTTTAACTATAAAAAATTTATTCACATAAGCTCTATTTCTGCCAGGTGCCAATTATCAAGTGTTTATGGTGTTAATAAAAAAAAAAGTGAAGATATTGTTTTGAAAAACTCAAAAAATTTAGTTTTAAGGCTTGGTCCTCTGTACGGTGACGGGTTAGATAAAGGTGTATTAATTGACATGCTGAATTCTAAAACTGTTTATATTAATGGAAATAGTAAATACTCATTTACTCACATTGGCTGGGTGTGTGAGTGGGTAATTAAAAATTTAATTTCGCATAAGGGGATTAAGGAGATAGGTTCTAAGGATTATTTTACTCTTTCTCAACTCGCTGAAAAAATTAATTCTAAAAGTAATTTCAAAGGTGAAATTGATGATCAATTAATTATGGATGATGAAAAATACAGCTCAAAAAGTAAAGACGTTTTAATTTACTTAAAAAATTTTAGGTAAAGTAAAGTTTGTGAGTAATTAGACATATCGAAACACTATTACTGAATAAATTACTGATATTGCTGTTGCAATCCAGAGTATAACGTCAGTTAATCCAAGCCAAGCTAAATGGATAAAAGCACTTCCTAATAAAGAAACGAATAATCTATCTCCTCTTGTAGTGTCTAAACCTAGAATTCCCTTACGTGGTGATCCACCTGGAACTTTTTTTTCCCAATAATACATTCCGGTGATACAAAGGGCTATAAAAATAAAAAAAAATGCCGTAGGCCAGGTCCAAGCCATCCAAGTAATAAAATCAAAATCAAAAAGTCCTTTTTCTTTTGCCTCTCCAACTTTATCCCAACCAGCTGCTTGTAAGCTTGTAAGCATCATACTCTACCCATCGCAAACCCTTTAGCTATATAATTTCTAACAAAATAAATAACTACAGCTCCGGGAATTATAGTTAGTGTTCCTGCAGCAGCTAATAAGCCTAATTCATAGCCAGCTGAACTTGAAGTCCTTGTCATTATCGCAGCAATTGGTTTAGCAATTGTTGCTGTTAATGTTTTTGCAAGCAAAAGTTCAACCCAAGAAAACATAAAACAGAAAAACATTGTAATACCTATTCCCGCAGCAATTGTAGGAATGAATATCTTAAAGAAGAATCGACCAAATGAATATCCATCAACGTAAGCAGTTTCATCTAGTTCTTTTGGAACAGATGACATAAATCCTTCTAGAATCCAAACAGCGAGAGGAATATTAAAGAGGCAATGAGATAGGGCTATTGCTATATGTGTGTCAAATAGATTTACTGATGAGTAAAATTGAAAAAATGGTAATGCAAAAACAGCTGGTGGTGCCATTCTGTTAGTAAGCAGCCAGAAAAATAAATGCTTATCTCCTAAAAACTTATATCTCGAAAAAGCATATGCTGCTGGTAAGGCTGCAGATACAGAAATTATAGTGTTTAAAACAGTGTAAGTAATAGAGTTTACATAGCCCATATACCAAGTACTATCTGTAAAAATTGTTACATAATTTTCTAATGTAAATTGTTTAGGCCACAATGAATATGTATTAATTATTTCACTTGTTGTTTTAAACGACATGTTAATCAACCAATAAATTGGCAGCATTAAAAATATTATATAAATAGTTGGAACTATCCATTTAAAATTTTTCATTATTTTGCCTCATCTTTCATCATTAAATTATAAAATATCCAACAAACTAGAAGTACTATAAAAAAATAAATAAGTGACATCGCAGCAGCAGGTCCTAAATCAAATTGACCTAAAGCCATCTTAACTAGATCAATAGATAAAAAGACAGTAGAATTTCCAGGCCCTCCTCCTGTTAAAACAAAAGGTTCTGTGTAAATCATAAAGCTGTCCATGAATCTCAAAAGAATAGCTAATGTTAAAACTTTTTTCATTTTAGGAAGTTCAATGTACCTAAAAACATCCCATCTACTAGCTCCATCAATTTCTGCTGCTTGGTAATAAGCAGGCTGAATTGAGTTCAGTCCAGCATAAGATAATAAAACTACTAAAGATGTCCAGTGCCAGACATCCATTAAGACTGTTGTAAACCAGGCGTCACCAACTTGTTGAGTAAAATTATAATCAAAGCCTATGGAATTTAATGAATGTCCAAGAAAACCAATCTCTGGTAATGCAAAAATATTCCACATAGCTCCTACTACATTCCAAGGTATCAGTAGTGGCATTGACATTAAAATTAAACAAGCAGGAACACCCCAACCTTTTTTTGGCATGGTTAAAGCAATTGCAATCCCTAAAGGTAATTGAATTAATAAAATAATAAAAGTAAATAGAAACTGCCTTCCTAATGCAGCATGAAATCTTTCTGAATGTAAAATTTGTTTAAACCATCTTGTTCCCTCCCAGGCAAAAACATTG
>Ga0114998_10002445_pt1 | contig 14041 bp, 6 predicted proteins | sample ArcticOcean_MG_C_5_FD_87044 | JGI IMG/M metagenome (GOLD analysis project Ga0114998, IMG submission 87044) | Marine microbial communities from western Arctic Ocean - ArcticOcean_MG_CB4_138 | ecosystem: Environmental > Aquatic > Marine > Oceanic | place: Arctic Ocean: Canada Basin | collected...
AATAATAATAATAATGGATTCGATAGCGCGGAAGGGAAGGAGAACACCTCTTCTTCTTTGTATAACAATCAAAGTAACGTTTTGAATACGATCATGACGAAACAGTTTGGAATGAGATCACCGGTGCCGTTAAGTCCAATGCGTCATAAACGAGCGAGGTTAGGACACGTTCAAGAATCGCCGAACGTTTTAGATGTTATTAATGGGAACAATAATTCGAGCGCCGGTCTCTCTGGTTTACGATTTCAACACTTTTCGAATTCGCAGCAGCAAATGACTCCGAGAGGGGGAGGAGAATCGTCGCAAGGGAATGGAACTAATAATTACAACATGAATTATAACAACGCGTTTAATAGTAGAGAAAATTTAACAACAACAACAACTGGGATCAATAGTCGAAGCAGTTTGCAAGCGTTGCAATACTCGCAAGGAAATACTAACAATAACAACAACGGCAATAAAAATTCTCAACAACAAAATAATATGTTTAAAGATGCATTGAACGGTGGCGGCAATTCAAATAATTCACAGATGATGTTTGAAATTCCTCCAATTCCACCAAATCGAGTCGCTGGCGAAAACAATAACAACAGAGACGCCGCTGCTGCTACAAATAAGCAGAAGAAGTTTGTTATGCAATCACCGCCAATCGCCCGAAACGCGTTTTTACCAGACGAAGAGCAAGCAAAGGAACTTCCAGCGCATAGTAGACGAAGAAAAAATGAAAGCGACGACGATAAAGTACTATTAAACATGAGTGAAAAAGACACTATTACTAATAATAATCAAACTGAAACTCATCAAAAGATGTTGCGCTTTCGTGCAGATTTTGCCGATTTGGGCCTAATCGCCAAAGGCGGATTCGGCAAAGTTTCAAAAGTCGTCCATCGCTTGGATGGGAAAATGTACGCAGTGAAACGAACGGAGAAGAAACTATACGGTGAATCCGAGAAGAATGATGCGTTGAGAGAAGTGCACGCGATGTCCGCGTTATCCTCGCTGGATTCACCAAACATTGTCCGATACTACGCGTCTTGGATGGAATACGACCATTTGTATATCCAAATGGAACTTTGCGAGCGCGGTTGTTTAAAGTTTGGACCAGATGCAAAATTCACGAAGAATGAAAACGAGGTTTTGTTAGTCGTGAGAGATATTGCAAACGCGTTATCACAAGCGCACGACTCGGAGGAACGAATTGCGCATATGGACGTGAAACCGGATAATATTTTTGAATCTTCGAAAAACGTATATAAGCTCGGTGATTGGGGCAGAGCGACGTCGACGTGCAGCGAAAAAAGACGCAAACTGATCGGAGGAACTTCTGAAATCGATGGCGATCAGAGATATTTAGCAAACGAGGTTTTGAATGACGATTTCTCAAACTTGGCGAAATCGGACGTTTGGAGTTTAGGCGCGACTGCGTTGGAGCTTTTATTAGGCGAGACGCTCCCGTTGAACGGCGATAAATATAGAGCTTTAAGAGATGGGCGCTCTGTAAACCAAAACTTTGAAGATTTTGGTATGAACGAGTTCTCATGCAGCGATGAGATGAAGACGTTGTTGAAGTGCATGTTGGCGAAAGAGCCCGAATCGAGACCAACGGCGAGTGAAATTTTTTACGAATCATCGAGATTGCTCAACTTGTAAAATTATAAAATATAATATGTACCAGTACAACATCATCATCATCATCATTCCATTATCTAAATTGTGATTTTTGTTTGATAATCGCGACTTCCGAATGCAGCAGCTCCACCGCATGCAATGCGAACTCGTTCAGGCGTGCACGGAAGATCTAAATTGAACACCTCGTCCGTATCACTTCCCAACTCGCGTCGAGCAAAGTATATCGCATCTTTGACTGCAAAATAAACAGAGTTCCCTAAAAGAAAGGGTGGTTCGCCAACAGCTTTAGAGCTTTGAACAGCGCGCGGATTTTTCGAATCGTGTAATAATGTTACATTGAATTCCTCTGGAACGTCATTTGCGGTTGGAATTTTATAAGTACCAGGACCTCGAGTAAAATTAACGCCGTCTTTAATCCACGCGTGGCCGTTTTTACTATCACCATATTTCAATTCTTCGGTCAAAATCCAACCAAGTCCTTGCGCAAACCCACCTTCGACTTGTCCAACATCGAGAGCTGGATTAATTGAGTCGCCTACGTCCATTACAATATCGGCTCTTAAAACGTTCACGTCACCGGTTAAACAATCGATTTCAACTTCCGCACATGCCGCTCCGTACGTATAATAATTGAAAGGATCACCTTTACCGACGGACCAATCCCAGTTGAGATTCTTTGTGATATGCCAGCCATGCGCGGAGAGATCGATTCGTTGGTAATACGCAGAATTCACGACTTCTTTGAACGAAGCGTCTTTGCTCATTTTTTCTCTCACAGGTTTCAAGCGTGCGTTTATTTGTTCACACGCATCTTCAGTCGCATCACCGTACATGTCCGAACTCGCAGATGCCGCGGTTGGCGAAGCGTTTGGTACTTTTTCAGTAGTTGTTTCTAATACATGCACGTCGTCAAAATGTATGCCTAACTTATTAGCAGCGATTTGAGCAATCTTCGTGAACAAACCTTGTCCCATTTCGACGCCACCGATGGAGACACCAACGGTACCGTCTAAATATACATTAACAAGCGCTCCAGCTTGGTTCAAAAACAAAGCCGTAAATGCAATGCCAAACTTTGCCGGTGTTGCGGCGAAACCGCGCTTTTTGTACTTGTTCATTTTATTAAACGTTTCCACGCGCTCGCGTCGTTCATTAAACGTGGCGTTACTCTTATTTTTCAATTCTTCCCAGCATGGTCTCACTTGACAATCGATGAGTTTCATACCAAAATGCGTAGTATCTCCCTCGTTGTATAAATGATTTTCTCTCACGGAATCTGGAGCTAAGTTCATTGAGCGAGCGACGTCGTCGACGACGGCTTCGCCAATCATTATTCCTTGAGGTCCGCCAAATCCTCTGAAAGCCGTATTGGATGGTAAATTCGTTTTACAACAGTATCCAACTGCGCGCAAATTCGGAATGTTATACGCAGAATCTACGTGTAGTAACCCACGATCTAATACAGAAGCGCTTAAATCAAGAGAATTACCGGCGTTGTTGTACAATTTAACATCCAAGGCGATAATCTTCTTACTCGTTAAATCGAACGCCGCCTTCCAATCTCCACGAAATGGATGACGATGTCCAGTTATTTGCATATCAACATCACGATCTAAGACGAGCGATACTGGTTTTCGTAATTGATACGCAGCGACGGCAACTGCTACGTTCATAAATCCAGAACGAGATTCTTTTCCTCCAAAGCCGCCGCCAAGACGTTTCGCTTTGCAATTTACTTTATTGCGTGAAAATCCTAAACAATCGGCAATATACGCTTGATGCTTCATTGGAGTTTGCGTGGATGATATCGTCAAAACTTCGTCGTTATCGGTAACTTCCACGACACATGCGTTTGGTTCCAAGTAAAAGTGTTCTTGACCTCCGATTCGAGTCGATCCTGTTATAATTTTCACATTGTCATCGTCTTTTGCGTTTTTGAATACGCTGTCGACATCTCCAGAGTTTAACGAATGTCCACAAATGTTCTTCATGTGAATCATTTCATCTGTGTAATACGATTCTTTCGCGATTGCGTCTTCGATTGATAATATTGGTTCCAATATTTCGTATTCGATATCGACCATGTCCGCAGCTTTCAAAGCGTGAGCTCTTGTTTCCGCAACAACGACGCCGATGACTGTACCAACACACGTCACGTATTCAGTTGCAAATACTTCTTCATCGTGGGCTATAGGGCCGATTATATTGGTACCATTCGCTGGGATATCTTTCGCGGAAAAATAACCTAAAACGCCTGGAACTTCGTTCAAAGCGCGAGTGGCGTCAACAGATTTAATCTTCCCGTACGCAATTTTTGATAAAACTAAAGCTGCGTGAACACATCCTTCAGGCTTTGCTGCATCGTCGCAATATATAGCTTCGCCAGTGGCCTGAATGTGCGCCGATTTATGTGCGAGCGGTTGACCAACAACTTCGCCAGACGTCTTCTTCGTAAAGTATTGAGCGCCGTGAACGACAGAACTGCGTTCGTTTCGAGAAAGAGCAGATTCCTCTTCTGGCTGTAGCTCGTATAAATTAGAATCATGCCATTCGTGCTTCTTGAGATTGCTTGCACAGTGCAAGAAAAATTTGAAGGCGAAAGATTTTGCGAGAGTGGTGCGATATTGAGCCATGCCTCCCGGAGCTGCGTCTGGCACGAAGCACTCTTTTTCAACCAAAGACATGAGAACATCGAGCGTGTCTTTAGTCCACGATTTTCCAATCATTTGTTCGCGAATACTCTCGCAGAATATTGTCTTAAAGCTCAAACCTCCATAGGCGATTGAAAAGTCTTTGCATTCGCTCGTATTTTTTGTAAAAATCGCGCGCGCGCAACACGTGACGATTGCAATATCATCCTCGCGACGATGTGCCTGCTTATATTCGTGACAAAATTCATAGTCATCATCGCTTGGGGTTGAAAGTCGTTTGATTTTCACTTCTCGCAAGATTTCATCTTCGCGCAAATCAACCTTTCTGTACGCGACAAAAAAATCTCTTGCCTTGACTGTACGATCGCCACCCTTTTTAGAAGTCACAACGAAATCGGCATCTAACGCCAACCATACTGGATTTAAATCCGAAATCGGTGAACCGGTAACAATATTACCACCAAGCGTTGAAACATTTCGAATTTGTCTTCCAGCGAACCATTTCAATTGTTTTTGTATAGCCTTGAATCTTTCACAAAATAAACTTTGCGAATCATCGGAGGAAGCTTTACCGCACGCGAATTCCAAATCTGAAAGCGTAATCGCTGCGCCAAAAGTCGCTTCTCCAGTTTTAGCGTTAATATCAATCGTAGATAACTCTTTAATTATGTTCGAAACGTGTACACGTCTCGGATATTTCGCTTTCTTAAACTTGATTTCGACTCCAATTTCGGTATTTCCGCAAACGATTTTAGACTCTTCTCCTGGATACGAGTCTCGAATATCAAGTAATTCTTTCAAAGTCGTTGGCTTGTGCCATTTGATTCCATCGTTGTTTATGTTATCTTGGTCTAGATTGCCACCATCGAAGAACAGCGATGATGATGACGATGTTTCAGAAGAAGCAGAAGCAGCAGCCTGGGCGGCGGCAATGCGTTTCAACTCGATTGGAAATAACGGTTCTTTAACGCCACTACTGGTTGTTACGGTCGTAGTAGTATCGACATCAAAAACGCCATTGGTATTTTTTTCCGCCGAACCGCACCCGTTCGTACACGGTTGCCCAGTTGAAGAACATATAGGCACCGTCCCGTCGCTTATTTTCAACTTTTCAAACTTCCCGTCAATCGTCTCTTGCGAATACACTTTATTTTCCACGAACGCATCGACGAACCCTTTCAGAATCGGCCTATACCCAGTACATCTGCATAAGTTCCCCGATAATGCTTCCTCGATATCATGCGCGTTCAACACTCCGTCATCACTTCGCGAACACAATAACAACGCGTACATGCTCATCACGAATCCGGGCGTACAAAACCCGCATTGACTCCCGTGCGCTCTCGCGATTGCCATTTGCACTGGATGCATACCATCCCTCGCGTTCCCAAGACCCTCAATCGTGATCACGTGCTGTCCAACGCATGAATATATCGGCGTCAAGCACGCGTTCACGGATTTATGTTCGTACGAATACACTAATTCGCCTCGCTCGTCTCGCACGCTAGCGCTTACTTTAGAGAGCACGACCGTGCATGCACCACATCCGCCTTCGCCGCATCCGAGCTTCGTCCCAGTCAATCTCACGCCTAAATCGAACGACGACGAGAAAACAACACCAATCATTGCTGGCATATCAGTACTATTCAACGCACTCAAAACAAGAATAAACAATAAACAATAAACACGCACAAAGAAACATAAACAATAAACACGCTCGCACAAAGAAACATGAACAATAAACACGTCTTCTAAAACGGATTCACCGCCGAGAAACAAAGACTAAAAGGAAAACTAAACGACGAGGAAGAACAAACATCGCTCAGAAAACTGAGTCACGAAGCGAAAAAACAAACCTCTCAGAAATTCGAGCAAAGTCGTTTCCGCGATACCGTCTCTTAACGAATACCGTTTCCCGTTCACGTATAGAACGCCGAGCTCGTGCTCTCGCGCGAGCATTTTTGCTTTCTCTTCTTCTTTCTTGTTCGAGTGTTTATTTATTTTTTGTGTGTTTGTGACAACGGTGTCGCTTCGCGAAAGTTTTTTACGGAAAGTCTCACATTGCAATTTTAGATCAATTTAGGGTTTCAGTCAATTGGTTTAGGGTTTCATTGTTGTTGTAATAAGAAGAATAATAAACGGACTTTAAATATTAATTAACCATTAAAAATAAGTTTTTTAGGATCGCGCGTTCTCGTTGGATTCGACCCCTCAGTCGTGCTCGGAGTTCTCGATTACTTTTCGACGAGCGAATGAGCGCGCGCGAGCGAGTTTTACTTTTAAAATCACACATGTTAGTACAAAATTTCTCTTTGATGAGATCAACGATTTAAGAAAAACGAAACGAAACGAATGCGCAAGAAACGAGTACGTTCGATGAAGAGGATGTGCGCGTGTCTGTCCGTGTCCGTGTCAGTAGTACTGCTTCATTTATTTGATCTCTATCGCGCTCGCTCGAGTTAGCGGTCAAAACGAGATATAAAAATCTAATTAATTAAAACCTTGAAGATGTTTGACCTCTTTTCGTAGTGGATAGAATCCATCGTCTCAAAATAATCAATCAAAGAGTGAACATAACAAAGACGACGAAGAAGAAGAATAAAAGAAGGAAAACGACGAAGGAAGAGGAAGAATAAAAGAAGAAGAGTGAACGCGATAGCCATGAGACGAGCGGCGAGGAGAGTGTCGTCCAAGATATCAGAAGCGGCTTGGCTCGTTTCTTCTTCGCAAGTATCATCATCAATATCATCATCAGTTGATCAGTCGAATCGTGTTATTGATAAAAGTTCGCAGTTCGTGCGAACGAGACGATACGCGGACGCGACGACGACGCCGTCGACGTTGAAGAAGACAATTTTGTACGATTTTCACGTGAAAAATGGCGGGAAAATGGTCGAGTTCGCCGGGTTCTCGATGCCAATACAATACAAAGATTCAATCATGGAAGCGACGCAGCATTGTAGGACGAACGCGAGTTTGTTCGACGTATCGCACATGTTAGGCGCTTCGTTTAAGGGGAAAGACGCAATTAAGTTCGTGGAGAGTATTACTGTGGCCGATATTAAAGGGTTACAGGATGGTTGTGGGACTTTGTCCGTTGTAACAAACGATGATGGGGGGATTATTGACGACACCGTCGTCACGAAAGTCACGAACGATTGGATTTATATCGTCTTGAACGCCGGTTGTGCGGATAAGGATAAGGCGCATATCAATAAACATTTGCAAAAGTTTTCTGGCGACGTGAAGTTCATTGAACATTCAGATCGATCTTTGTTAGCTTTACAAGGACCGAAGGCTATGGAAACTTTACAAAAATTGACAAAGTTCGATTTGTCAAAATTATATTTCGGCATGTTTCAAGAAATGACCGTCTCTGGTTCGCCCTGCTGGGTCACGAGAACTGGATACACTGGCGAAGACGGGTTTGAAATCTCTGCGCCAATTCCTGGAACTTTAAAACTCGTCGAAGATTTAACGAGCGATCAGAACGTCCGTTTATGCGGCTTAGGGGCGAGAGATTCCTTACGCTTAGAAGCCGGTTTATGCTTATACGGTAACGATTTGAGCGAAGCGACTACGCCACCAGAAGCCGGTTTAACTTGGACGATCGGTAAAGCGAGAAGAGAAAAAATGGATTTCCCAGGCGGTGAAAAGATCCGCAAACAAATCGAAGAAGGCGTTCCTCAACGCAGGGTCGGTTTCGAGTTCCTCGAAAAAGGCGCTCCCGCTCGTTCGCATTCGAAAATCTTGGACATGAACGGCACAGAAGTCGGCGAGATCTCCTCCGGTGGTTTCTCACCCGTTCTAGGGAAGAACATTGCGATGGGATACGTTCCAAAAGCTTTAGCGAAAGCCGGCACGGAAGTTCTCGTCGAAACGCGCGGGAAGCAAACGAAAGCCGTGGTGAAGAAAATGCCGTTCGTTAACACGACTTATTACAAACCATGATTTTATTCGTCGTTGAAAAAAAAGTACAGCACGCATTCATAGGCGACGATTGCATGTCACAATCGAGCATCGAAATTCGGTCCAATTTCGCCAAGTTTTCCCGCCATCGATCGTACGTTTATAACACGAATCAGCCCATCACGTTTCAAATTCAATCCACTCATCAATCAAACAATCAAACAATCAATAGTCATAAAATGAACTCGTTCAGACCTTCACTGACGAGAAGAGTAAACGTAATAAAACACATCCTGGATCACTCGACGCGTCAACACGCGCTAAAAATGTTCGCTGAATCGCCCTTATTGCAGCAACTGCGCTCGATCTCTATCACCAGCTCGCGCAGAACACGTACTCACCATGAACACGATTGGATCAACATCGAATCTAACGCGTTAAATAAAAAGAGAATTCGAAAACTTCTTCTCGCGAGCTCTTGCAACCAATTCAGCGGCACAAAGAGAGCGATTAAGATCGATAGGATCGCAGGGGTCAGGACTTTCGCGTTCGGGGCGAAGAAGAACGCGAAAGAGCGACTGCCCGATAGAGAGCCGGCGATGGGCCTTGGCCCAGAGAACAAGATTGCAAAAGTACGTTTTGTTTAACTCTCTCTCTCTCGATCTCTTTCAAAGAAAGCTTATTGTGACTTTTTGCAAACTCGTACTTACTGTTCTCTACCCGTGTGTGTGTGTTTGATTGATATAGAAAAAAGCGCTCGAGCGCGTACTCGGCGAAATCGATTCAACGTTCGGGAAAGGATCGATAATGAAGTTAGGGTCGGCTGGACAAGCGAAAGTAGCGACGTTTCCGAGCGGCGCGATGACGCTCGATATGGCGTTAGGCGGCGGGTTACCGAGAGGGAGGATCGTTGAGATTTATGGACCGGAGTCGTCCGGGAAGACGACTTTGGCAATGCATGCGATGGCCGAGATGCAGAAGTTAGGGGGGACCGTTGCCTTGATCGATGCCGAGCACGCGTTTGATCCCGATTATGCGCAGAGGTTAGGTTTGAACGTGGACGATTTAGTCGTCTGTCAACCGGAGACTGGGGAAATGGCTTTAGAGGTTGTGGATACGCTCGTGAGATCGGCGGCGGTGGATTTGATTTGCGTGGATTCAGTTGCCGCGCTCGTGCCTAGGTCGGAAATTGAAGGTGAGATTGGTATGGTGCAAGTTGGGGCGCACGCGCGTTTGATGTCGCAAGCTCTGAGGAAAATCAACGTCAACGCCGCGAAAGCGAATACGACCATTTTGTTCTTAAATCAGTTAAGATCGAAAGTCGGTGTGATTTATGGGAACCCAGAGGTAACAACTGGTGGGAACGCTTTGAAATATTACTCCTCCGTTCGTCTCGATATTCGTAGAAAAGAAATCATCAAAGGTAAAGCTGGAGAAGACGACATTGGTACGCGCGTGAAAGTAAAGGTTGCAAAGAACAAAGTCGCGCCGCCGTATAAAGTTGCCGAATTTGATATGTTTTTTGGTCGAGGTATTTCAGCCGAAGGCTGTGTCTTTGACGTTGCCGAATCTACTGGAGTGATTGAAAAGAAAGGGTCGTGGTTCTCGTTCAAGGGCGAACAATTAGGCCAAGGGCGCGAGAAAGCTCTGATCGCCGCGAAAGAGAAAGATGGTATGTACGACGAAATCGTTCGATTGACGAGAGAAAAAATAAAGGAAAAAATGGGTGCACTTGGTGGAGATATGTCTTCCTCTTCTTCAAGTTCATCTAGTAACAATGGATCTGGAGACGAATTCGATGAATTCGAAGATGAAGACGCGTTTGAAGAAGAGGAGGAAATCTCAAACGTCGCCGCGAGATAGATAATTATATTCTAAACTATTAACAAAAACTGATGTTGTACATTATTATTTTACTACTCTTTCTATTATTACTCTAAAAGTCACGCATGTACCGTTCGGCATCTGCGCCTTCTCTGAAGCTCGCTTCACCTAGAATCGTTTTCGATTCAAGAATCTTATCGGCTCGCGATACTCTTCTTTCGTTATATTTTTGCCAACCATCTAATTCGCGCAACTCTTCAACAGTGACCGCGTTGTTCTTTAAAGATAATTCCGATAATCTCTCGCAGTTGTCTAGCACGCGTTGAGGTATGCCCGTTTTGCTAATCATATTCGAGTCTAATACGAGCGATTGTAAATTTCTAAGATTCGCAAAAGATTCCGGGATCTCTTTAATCCTCTTATTTCCGGCGAATGAAATGTGCGTTATCGTCTCGTTGTGATGTTCTGCAAAATCAACAATTTTTTTGATTTGATTTGACTCGCATTCGAGAATTTGCAACGGTGGACATTTCTTGAAAAACTGTTCCGTAATTCCAGTGATTTCATAATTCTTCGATAGGTTCAAATTCAGTAATACGTTTGTTGTAGTTGTTGTTGAGGATTTGGCATGTGATTGTTTTTCATCATCATCATCATCACTTCCGACGATGTCCAACTCGCCTCTTAACTTATTCGCGCTCAAGTCCAAATGTTTCAAAAATTTGAAGTTTTTGAACATCGCTTTGAAATCTACTGACTCAATTCTATTATTACTCAACGATATACGAGTCACGTTGAGCATCATCGTGTTCGTATATAACGACTCGGGAATTTTCGATACATAATTCGAATCGAAATCGAAAACTTTAACCTTGAATAACGATAGCGATTCTTCATCATGATTATTCAAAGCTGTCAAATCTGGAAGATTTTCGAGTTGGGAGTTCTGTTGCGAAACGATGCCAGTGAGTAGCCAATTCTTCTCGCGCATCTTCATCATCGTACTACTTCTACTGCTATCATCGTTATTCTTCATCTTCATCTTTTTACTAAGATCACCATTATTTAGATCATCAGTACTTTTCTTCATTATCATCATAGCTTCCTTCGCCTCTGTTCTCCTCTTCTCGGTCAAAGCCATTTGACCGCTACTATTACTGTTTGTCGCCGTGAAATCAGAATCGATCATCATCACTACAACTTTCGCGTTCTTCACCTTGAAACAATCTATGAATCGTTTCTTACAATCATTCATCGTACACTGCTTCCCTTGCGAAATCAACTTAATCGAGCGTTTTATCACCCCAGTTCTCTCCGAGATCTCTTCAAAAACAGCCTCGACCAGAACCGCTTCTCGATCTTCGAACATCAAATCAATTCTCTCCTTCTGTCGCTTCACCGTTATCGCGATCGATTCCATGTTTCTACTCCCCTCTATCGATTCGATATTTCTTCGTTCTTCTTCTTCTTCTTCTTCGCGTCTTCACATTCTTCGCAGTTCACTTCTTTCGAGATATTACACGTACACGACCTCCCACAAGTACAGCCGAAGAATAAACATCGATCGTTCTCGCACGCGCCGGATTTACAGAGCGTTGGTTCATCCTCGGCGAAGCGGTTTTTTTTTTCTCTCAAGAGCGAGAGCTCTTCTGCGCCGATGGACATTTTAATCGCGATATTTATTTCTTTTTCTTCTTCTTAAAATAATCTTAAATCTTGTGAAGTACGAATTGTGAGGGAATTCGTTCAGTGTTTGTGGTTTAGGGTTTAGGATTTAGGGTCTTAGGGTTTAGGGTTTTTCATCGTGAGGTGTCTAATAAAGTAAATAATGAAATATAATTGATTGAGTGATCGATTCGATTTGAGAGAGAATGGTCAAGAAGAAGACTACGCCGAAGAAGAATTTGCAGAGTAACGCGTTACAGATATTCGCGGAGAGTGTAGAGAGTGTAGAGAGAGAACGAATTCAAAGAGAGAATTCTTCCGTGATTTGTTTAGAAGTTCCAAATGAAAGAGAACGACGACGAAGAGCAGGAGGAGGAAGAAGACATGTCTGCGAAGCGTGCGATAAAGATTTTCGTGATGCTTTTGATTTGAAAAGACATAAGCGTATGCATACGGGCGAGAAGCCGTTCAAATGCACAGTGTGTGATAGAGCGTTTAATGTTAAAAGCACTTTGACAAGGCACTCTAGAACGCACATGCTCGTTACGCCATACATGTGTGGAACGTGCAATAAAGCGTGTTTGAGTGCGCAGCATTTGACAGTTCATCTTCGCACGCATACTGGCGAGAGACCGTTCGAATGTGAAGTATGTGCTAAAGCGTTTGCTAGACGATTCGATTTGACCGTTCACTCTAGAACTCACATGCTCGTCACTCCGTACATGTGTGGAACGTGCAACAGAGCGTGTACGAGTGCCAAGGATTTGACAGTACATCTTCGCACGCATACTGGCGATAGGCCGTTCAAATGTGAAGTTTGTTATAAAACGTTTAATACAAAAGGCAATTTGACCGTTCACTCTAGAACGCACATGCTCGTCACTCCGTACATGTGTGGAACGTGCAACAAAGCGTGTACGAGTGCGCATACTTTGACAAAACATCTTCGCACGCATACTGGCGAGAAGCCGTTCAAGTGCAGAGTGTGTGATAAAACCTTTAATGTTAAAAGCGCTTTGACCGTTCACTCTAGAACTCACGTGCTCGTCACTCCGTTCACGTGTGGAACGTGCAATAAGGCGTTCACGAGTGCCAGGAATTTGACAGTACATCTTCGCACTCATACTGGCGAGAAGCCGTTCAAGTGCACTGTTTGTGCCGAAGCATACAAATCTAGCAGCGGTCTATCGTATCACAAGCGAACTAAAAAGCATTAGAGAATATGACCATACGTACATACACATTTGCGCGGTTCGGTAAGTTGAGTCAACATAAACGCATTCACGCAGGCACGAAGTGCGTTTGTTGGGAAGCACGCATAGGTTCTACTGGTTCAGTCTATCACGGGCGATATGAAAAGTATTAGACAGCCATAGAAAACTGACCCGGTCATCGCTCGCGATTCACGCGAAATACTACGACACGCTCGCTAGAACACTACACATCACAAATACCAAGTATATCCGAAACAGCAGAAAAATATCCACTTTCACGAACACAAAAGAATGGGAGGTGCAATGTCATCAATGGGCGCTGGTCCAAAGCCAGAAGACGTGCTCGCAATCGCACGAAACCCTGTTTCTTACAGTCCACCGTTACCAGTTAACTCCGTGCGTACGCGTGTTATTCTTTTCTCTCTCCCAATCTGTTTCCCTCAATGATGATGTTGACGACGAGCCGCTCATGACCATTCTTCTTCTTCTTCTTCTTCTTCTTAAACAGGGCAACGTGAAGGTATTCTTCGACCTGAAAATGTCCAACGATCGGTTAGTTTCTCCTCGATTTTGTTCGTCAAAGTACTCATGCGCTCTTTGTTTATCTTCGTTGTTTATTTATCTTCGTTGTTTATTTATCTTCGCTTATGCATGCACTGAGTTCGAATCCGCTCTCCCTAAACTCTCAAAAAAATGTGAATAAACGAACGACCATAGGACGTCGGAAAAGTTGGGCAGGATCGTGATCGAACTAAAGATGGACGAGGCACCGAAAACGGCCGAGAATTTCAAACAGTTATGTACGAACGAGAAAGGGTTCGGTTACGCCGGGTCAAGGTTCCATCGCGTCATTCCGAACTTCATGTGCCAAGGAGGCGATTTCACGAACGATAACGGGACGGGCGGTAAGTCGATTTATGGTACGAAGTTCGCGGATGAGAACTTCACGTTACCGCACGCCGGCGCCGGGATCTTATCAATGGCAAACGCCGGTCCGAACACGAACGGGTCACAGTTTTTCATTTGCACGACTGCGACTCCGTTCTTAAACGGGAAACATACCGTCTTTGGACAAGTCGTCGAGGGCTATTCAGTCGTGAAAGCGCTCGAGTCCGTCGGTTCGCAATCTGGAGCACCTTCCTACGACGT
>Ga0114998_10002447_pt1 | contig 14023 bp, 11 predicted proteins | sample ArcticOcean_MG_C_5_FD_87044 | JGI IMG/M metagenome (GOLD analysis project Ga0114998, IMG submission 87044) | Marine microbial communities from western Arctic Ocean - ArcticOcean_MG_CB4_138 | ecosystem: Environmental > Aquatic > Marine > Oceanic | place: Arctic Ocean: Canada Basin | collected...
ACAGCGGGGAAAGAGCAAAAAATACCTTTACTTGTTGCATTTTCTTAATCACAATAGAAGCCAACCAGCCCCTAAAGCGAGCATACTCCAGCATAATCCACCCCAAAAAGCACCAGTACTACCAAGCATATCGCAAAGGAATCCTGCAAGATAATTGCCTAAGCCCAAAGCCAAGCCCTGAGAAAGAGCAGAAATAGCAAAGCCAGTTCCACGAACATTTGGAGGCATGGTAGCTGATAAGACTGCTTTCATGTTTCCTTGCGTCATCGCCATATGTATACCGACCACAAGATAACCCCCAAATACATGCCAAGGCGCTACGGCTAATATTAGAATTATATCAGCCAAAACCATAAGAGCAAATCCTCCCAGAAGCATAAATTTCCTACCGGAGCCACTATTCTGATCACTATTATCTGCCAGAACTCCAAGAGGATATGTCAAAAAAGACTGTACTATGTTAGTTGCAAACATCAGGACAGGCAGATATGCTACTTGCATACCTACAGCACGAGCATGCAAAGTAACGAATGCTTCGCTAAATCGAGCTATTTTCAGAATCGTGAAAACGAGTAGAGCCCGCCAAAATTCTGGAGGAAGTAGAACTACTTCCGACCAACTCCAACTCCATTCACCCCATCCAACAGTTGTCGGCTCTTCTTTAACTAATGATCTTGATCCAGATAAGCTTTGGCTATTTGCAGCATCCGCCCATGGATCATCCGCCCATAGAAATGCTCGTTCTTGTAGATCTTCCGTTAACACAACACCGATATTTGAAACTAGGGGTAAATTTTGCACTTTTTTAATTACTGTTCCTGAAGCAGTCTTTTTCAATTCAAAGAGGTTTTCTCCTGCATCGAAACCTTCGACAACTTGATCTAAAAATGGTGCCACTATAACCGCTCTCTTTTGAATCTGAGTCAACCAATCACGCACATTTCTCCATGCTCGCTGACCACGATGCCAGACAACATCACGACTTGTATCCCGACACTGTATTCGCCTCCATCGAGCTTTAAGATGTGGCATGGCTAGCGGTCCACGAGTATGTCGACGCCAACTTGGCAGACCTCTACCCCTACCCGGTTGTGGAGAATATAAAGGCTTAGTCATAGCTCTCTGGGGAATTTTCACGAAATAAAGTAGAATAACTATTGCTAGAATAGATGGAATTGAAGCAACGCTGAAAGTTGCTCGGAAATTATTTTGAGTTATTTTCATACAAACAACCGCAGCAATGGATCCAATAACTCCACCTAAAGTCGTCATACTCTGATGTAAACCATACGTACTACTTCTCTTCTGTCGTGGAGAGAGATCGGCAACTAATGCATCTGTTGGAGCTGCACGAATACCCTTTCCAAATCTGTCCAGGAGCTTTCCCAGGACAACCCACTGTACAGACACTGCGTTAGCTAGTACAAGTTTCATCATGGCTGTCATACCACTTCCGAAAGCGATCACCTTGACACGAGACTTAAGGACATCTGAAAGAACTCCACTGATCACTCTACTAAAATTCGAAACAAATAAAGCAAAACCCTCCATAGCGCCAATTCTAGTATTACTGAAGCCCAACTCCGAGTGAAGGAACACTGGTAATAATGAAAATACCATGCAAGTAGAGCTAGTCCATAGGAAACCACATGTGGCGAGTGCCCATAAGCTCGAATTATCAACTGAATTTGAAACTATCTTCGGTAAGCTTCTTCTTCGCATACCTGGGAGGCGACAAATTAAATACTGCAAGATACCAGACCCTAAATACACATTTCTCTCTTCACGTTCTTTCTGTAACTCTGCCAGGTCGTTGTATTGCCATCTAGTAGATTCAACTCCCGTGAATCTTCGAATATCATCCGAGCTAGAATCACAATGCTCATTTGACGCATTGGAACTCACTATTACTCGTTTTAACGACCTTCCATTAGATTTGAAGTTCGTTAAATCTTTTCCATCCCAGATTCTTTTATTGCATCGCGATGCACCCAAAGTTACAACGACCCCAGAAACAAATGTCTCATCGTGACGCAAACCCGAGTAAAACTGGTTACGCATGCGTTTCGAAGAAGAAAAAGCTGTCTTACATCCATCCTGTTTAACACTGATCTTACTTTCCAGAGAAGTTGAAATCATTTGAACATTTTGAGGCAGTTTCCGAACAGACTTTCAAAAAACAACTTCGCTGTGTGCTATGAAGTACTTTCAAACAGTTAAATACGCGAACAAAGTTTTATCTTCGCCCAAGAGTAAGATGAAGCATGTGCGCACAAAGCTGATTTTCGACGCGTGTGACTCACTTTTACTATTTGTAGCTTGATGTATTGACCTTAGACAACGCACAGCATAGCAGTATAGTCAGAAGAAAACTAGTACTCTATTTTTTAGAATGAAGACAAAAAAAACCACTTCTTTACAAGGGTTCACAGTTTGACAGGACAGAAGCAGTTACAGAATTCAGAATCAGAAATTCAGAAAATGGTCTTTTTTTTCGTAATTACACAATTTACACACACACTATTGCACTATAGATTTCGCTTTCCCAAACCTTTATTACTGTACTACTGTAAGCAAGTGCTTGGAAAGAAATAAAAGCTAAAGTGCGGATGGATAAGCGACATTGAAATAGCGTCCGATAAATTAGCTAGTTACACTCACGAGAATGAACGGAGACGAGCTGGATTCACTAATAGATGAGTTCGTTCCTTGTAAAAAAAGAAAATTGTTGAAAGAAAGCGTGAGGACAAATTTGGTATATTTACGTTTTACTTAAAAAAAATGATACTCATATCCATAACTTTGAATAGGATCATAATTCACAACCTACATTAGCCCCCAGAACAACTTTGCCGGTGAGGAAGCGAAAGACAATGTCATTTACTACTTACTTATTTTTTTACTAGTCCCAACAAAGTTTTCTAATAAAAAAAGCTGGGCCTTCAGAGCAAAGAGAGCTAAGTTTAGCTCAATTAATGGCAAATGAAGAGAGAGCCATATTGAAAGCTGTGTTGGTATGAGCAAATTTCGCGTGTCTCAACGTTAAACTTACTATATTAATATGTAGGCAAAGGATGCATTGTTGTCAACAGCTGAAGAAGTTGTTGGTATTCATTACAATAATAACTTTAACACTGGCTGGAGGTCTCTGCGAGGTTCCTTAGAAAATAATTTGTAAATATAAATAACAAATTCTGTCACAGCTGTAGACGCTTTGTCTCAGAATATGTCACACTTGCATAAAGTTGGCGTCGAAGGTATACTACAATTTTATATTCACGGTCAAGCCCTGAGCAACAGTATAGGAGTAGAAATCCCGTCACAAATATGGAAATTTTCTGAAATGAATATTCCTATTCCTATTCTGAAGAAATTAAAATTGAAGGTGATTTTCTTTGACTTATTTGAATGAATCTTTGATGCTCAGCTATCCTATCCTATTAGGGACTCACAAGTCCAACCCCAATTCAAATGCAGGGCATTCCTGCTATATTAAGTGGACGAGATTTGATCGGAGTTGGTGTGATTAATATATGTGGTTGATTATACCGTTTTCTGACCGTTCAATATACAGCATTTACTGGCTCAGGGAAAACTTTGACGTTTTTGATACCTTTGATCTCATTTGCCATGGTCTGTGCTGTTATTTTATTCTCATTCATAGCTGATTCTCTTCATTTGTATTAAGCTGGAGGAAAGACGGATGGGATTGAAAAACGAGGAGGGCCCTGTTGGACTCGTTCTTTGCCCTTCACGCGAACTTGCGCGTCAGATACATGACTTGGTCCAGGATTTTATTTGTTTTATATCAGAGGTAAGATCTTTGAAGTTCCTTAACAGTATTTATTTCATGAAAATTACAGCAAAATGATTGTATTTCGTTGCGCAGTTTTCTTTGTATAGGGGGCATAACCAGCAGAAATCAAGAAATACTTATGCAGAAAGAAGGAGTGCACGTAGTGGTAGCGACACCAGGCCGTTTAATAGATTTTTTGGAAAGAAAGATTTTAAGTCTGGATATTTGTAGGCGAGTGTTCAAATTCAGTCACATAGTACCTTACCTAATCCATAGTTCCTAAAGGTATTTTTGTTTAGATGAGGCAGATAGAATGATCGACTTGGGCTTTGAAGCTGATTTGCGTACAATTTGTGCACGATTCAAAAGTCACCGACAAACTGTAATGTTTAGCGCCACAATGCCAATGAAAATTAAGAAATTTGCTGAATCATCGCTGAGAGATCCAGTGACAATTAATATTGGTCGAGCAGGAGCAGCAAATCTGGATGTAGTTCAGTCAATTAATTTCGTTGAGGATGATAAGAAACTTACACATATTCTGAAAGTTTTGCAGAAGACACCCCCTCCTGTGCTTATCTTTGCTGAGAATAAAAAAGATGTTGATGATATTCATGAATACTTGCTTCTAAAAGGTTTAGATGTGGTCTCTATTCATGGAGGTAAAAGTCAGAACGACCGAGACAAAGCAATTCAAGATTTTAAGGTTGACTTTTTTTTCTTTAATTTTAGTGCACTATTTCAGAATTTTTATAGTTTGGTAAGAAAGATATTTTGGTAGCAACTGACGTTGCATCAAAAGGTTTAGATTTTCCAGAAATCAAGCATGTTGTCAACTATGATTTACCGGAAGAAATCGAGAATTATATTCATCGTATTGGTCGCACGGGTACATCTCATTTTTGCTTTAATATTTGTACTTGAAAATTCAGAACAGGTAGAGGTGGAAAGACAGGGTTTACTACAACGTTTGTAGGGCCTGAGCAATCTGCAACTTCCCTATTGGATTTAAAGCATGTATTAGAGGAGGCAAATCAAAGCATTCCTGCTTTTATGTCCAATATAAGTACATCACAAGAGCATTTATCAGAGCTCATAGAAATTACAGGTAGCAAAGGATGTATGTACTGTGGGGGACTTGGTCATAGAATTGGTATATACATTCTTTTTCCCAATAAATTATTGAAAACCGAAATACAGGAACATGTCCTAAACTTGAAAATTACACGGGACACATTATGTCAAAAGTCAATCGAAAGGATGTATTTGGAGCAGGTGGATTTGGAGGAGAATTTTAATGTTTACGTTTATACGTGACATGATTGAGAAACATAGGATCGTTCAAAGTTGTGAGTTTAAGGTATAATAGATAGAAATTACATGCCGTACCATTGTACGTAATTCATAAGTGGATAAATTTAAATACAATTCAACTTTTATCTATGAAAGTCACAATATTTTTGGTGCGGGTCACTGTTGTGTTCCATTGGAATTATGGTAAAAGACATTTTGTATTTTTTTTCCTTCAGTTCATACTCTGGAAGAACACAAGGGGTCCAACTATTATCTCCTCCAAGTCCCATGTGCGCACAATCCAGATATAAATTAATTCCATCGCTTTGAATGAGTTCAAGATCATGTTTACATTTTCCTAGATTTTCATGAGTAAATCTTGATGCTGAAAACTGATAAGGTAAAGTAGAATCATCTACAACAATCATTAATCCTCGAAATTTCTCCTTATCTGCTACTCCATTTGAAAGAAAAATCCACTGTGTATCCGTTCTACCTCCGTTTTCAGAAGGTACTATGTAAGGTACATGCATTTTATCGATTGAGGATTGATAACGGCCCCAAAAAGCAGAGCACTTCCTATCAGGATAACATTCATGTGGTCCTCGTCCATGCCATTCAACATTTTCCATGACCTTGGGGATTACTAACTTTACACCAACCCTAGGTAAAGGTGGTAGAAGTCGCGAGATCTGAAATTGCAGCGAGATTTTAAGATTTCCTTCACAATTTATGTGATATTCAGTTTGTACATTTATTCCTGGATTGCTTTTCACACCATCAGGTACTAAAAATTGCCGTGAAGTAATTAGCACCTCTCCTGATGTGGATTGTTGAAAGTTTGCCACCGTTGCATGCGTCGGAACCATTCTGTTCAAACCAGCATTGCTCCATTGGTTTGCATACGAAAACATGAAGCCACCACTATCATTATCAGTAGGGGTACGCCAAAATAATGGAATTGGACCAACACAACATATTTCCAAGTTTCGAGAAAAAAATGATGATAAAGTGCCTGCTTTAGAACCAACATCATCAAATCTATATAGGTTATCACCACATGATACTTCGACCGCACCTTCTCTAGTTTTGCGCATATCAATGTCAACTCGTGTTTGAAATGTTTTCCGAGATATTTGCTGGAGAGGATAAATTGGCATATCAATCTGGTCTCGTGAGAATATGTCACCTATGTTCCCAATTTTGCTCTCTCTCTTCAAAGAGCAGCTAAACTGTATCCACCACCTCTGAAACTGAAGCTTCTCTACGATTGCGGATTGGAGTATACAAGTATGACTTGGAAGGATAGAATTCCACTCATAGATTACTTTCTGATTTGGGCCAATTGCGGAAACATCTATTATTCCATTTTTCAATGATACTCCGCTGTCGAGAATAATATTCCACTCCAAGGAAAAACCTTCAAGAGATAAAAAATTATACCAATTTCGAATCTTCAAATCCCCAGAATTGGTTAAAGAAATTGTTACAGGTTGCTGTAGATATTTAACTTCAAACAGAGCTGGATGTGGGGAGCGATCAGGAAAGGTTAAGCCATTGATACAAAACTGGGCATCGTTTGGTTTATCACCAAAATCACCTCCGTATCCCCAGTACGATTCACCTGTTGACATGCTCACGGTCAAACCCTGATCAACTAAATCCCAAATGAAACCACCTTGTATTGAACTTTCTTCACGGAAGCAATTCCAATATTTATGAAGACCTCCATTGCTATTACCCATTGCATGCGAATATTCACATAAAATAATTGGTCTTCCATCATTTCTCGAAAGCAAATACCGGCAAGTATTTACATCTGCATACATAGGACAGATAATATCGGTGCACGAGGTTCTATAGCCACCACCCTCATAGTGTAGAAATCGTGATTTATCATTCTCTCGAACCCATGATGCCATTGCATAATGACCGCCACCGCAACCTGACTCATTACCAAGAGACCACATGATTATACATGCATGATTTCTATCTCGCTGAACCAGGCGCGAAATTCGAGATAGATAAGCATTTCTCCAGCATGGATCATTCGATAAGAGTGGAGTAGAGTGAAGGCAAATTTGGAATCCATGCGTTTCTAAATTTGCTTCATCTATCACGTACAATCCATACTCGTCACATAAGTCATAAAATCTAGGATGATTGGGATAGTGAGCTGTTCGGACGGCATTAAAATTATTTTGTTTCATAAGCAAGATGTCTTTAAGCAATAGTTCTTCACTCACTACTTTCCCATTGTCTGGGCAATGCTCGTGTCGATTCACACCCTGAAAAATAATAGGCTTTGAGTTAACACAAAACAATTTATTTGCTATAGAGACTTCTCGAATACCAACTCGACATGCTTCACAATCAATAACTCTTTCTTCTCGATCCTCTATGATTAGAACCAATAGATATAAATATGGTTTTTCGCAGGACCATAGATGAGGATTTTTAACATGTAATCTAGTTTTAGTGTTGAGAGTAACTTCCTCAGGAATCTCATCAAACTTGACGCCATAATTTTCGGCATATGGTGCCGGGATCATTTTATTATTAATTTCACTTACGATCAAATTACCATCCGAGTCATATAACAATAACTTTAAAACATAGTCCCCACATACCAAGTTTTTATTTGCGATACTATCACAGCATAATTCTACATTAATAGCGATACTTGCAGCATTTTCAGAAATTATTGATGCTACGACGCTGTAATCAGAAATATAAAAAGAATTTTTGACATAAATATAGATATCTCTATGGATTCCACTCAGCCACCAGTGGTCCTGATCTTCTAAATAGCTACCATCTGACCACCTCATGACTTGTATTGAAAGAGTATTTTCTCCATTACTAACAAAATTTGTCACATCAAACTCAGCCGGCAACTTACTGTCTTGAGAATAACCCACGAAAATACCATTTAACCAACAGTAAAATGCAGAATCTACTCCTTCAAAAAGAAGGAATACTTTGTCAGTTCTTAAATTCCACTCATCTGGTAAGTCAAACTTGGAGCGATAGCAACCAGTCGCATTTTCATGAATATCAGAAAATATTGATGATTGTCCCTGATATGTGCGACTTTCTCTGACGCGAGAAGCACAAGGTGGATTAACATGAAAAGGATATGTAAAATTTGTGTATATGGGTTTACCATGGCCTTTGCACTGCCAATTTGAAGGCACTTGTATAGTTCCCCACGTGTTGTCATCAAAAGATATGCCCTGAAATCCTTTAGGAACCTCTTTCGGAGAGGCTGCTAGGTGAAATTTCCAAATTCCACTCAGTATCCGAGTTTTGGAAAGTTGATTCCGAGCAGAACTTGTACCACCACTTCTCCAAAATAGACTAGCTTCTTTTAGAGTTGAAAAGCTGTATAAAGGGGCATGCCCTCGCCTACAACGCTGTAAAATTATACTTCTTTAATGTTATTTTAATGATTACCTTCTATTTCTTCCTACAATCTCCGGATTTTCCCAGTCTTCAGAGCTTGTGAGAAAGTTTACCTGAACACCGAATTTAATGACGTTTCAAAATTGGTATTAGATACTTACACTTCTGCGTCTTTTAAATTGTATTTCATATAGGATATCTAGGAATGGCATTAGTCTTGAAACTCCATGAAGTCTCCAACACCAGCACGTATATAAGAAACGAAGATATGATAATCCCAAAAGATTCAGCGTGTAGTTGAAAATAACTCCTTTGGTGTCTCGACTCATGAGCGCACCACTTTTGAGAACCTGCAAGTTCGAAGAAATTTTTGACTTCACGCTCTTGGTATTCCACTATCCCGTTCTTTTGTGAGTGACTGTGAGAGCATAAGGTAAGCAGTTCCAGTTTCGCTGCATGAGAAAGTCTTCTTCTTTGGTATATACTACAGTCGTGATAAGCGTGTGGAGAGGAGAGGGGGCACGAATAAGGAAAGGAAGCAGCTGAAAAAATGAAAAATGAAGGAAGTCGGGGATACAGTGACTGGGTCCCTTTTTTTTCGATTTTCGTTTTATGCGTTTGGGGATTATCTGTGGGCCCAGCAAAGGTGCTTTGCGCGGCACGTGCAGGATAGAGCAAGAGATATATTTTTTCTTTTTTCTTTTTCAAAATCATTATTATAACCATCAGTTCGTCCCGGGAACACGGATTTACAACATTTCCTTCTTGTCCTTAGTGAAAATTTACCCAGCTTAATACGAAACTAGCGCTCATATTCAATATTGAATCAGAGTTCTTCCTCCCGCTTGGCTTGCCGAAATGTTCAATTCAAAGGATGGATTTATTGAAGCTCTCGTGCGTGGGTACCGCGTGGATTTTCTGTCTAGTCAAGACTACTCTGATTTAAGTCAGTGCGAAACTCTAGAAGATGTTAGAACATTTTTGGTATTTTCTTTTTTCTTCAGTTTGTTCGGAAGATCTAATAATTATGAAGTCGGGTACTGGCTATGCGTCTGCAATAGATGCACAAGTGAGGCCACTATCTTTGCATCCATCTACAATAGTTTCTCATTGCACGGAAAAATTGGCAGTGGATTTTAAAACTATGCGAAGTCAGGTAAAGTTTTTTTTTTTTTTTTTGTAAATGATGAACGACTTAGGCGAGCGAACCACTGGCAACTTTTTTGGATTTTCTCACTCATGGTTATATGATCGATAATGTAATGCTTGTCGTAACCGGTGCCCTTCACGAACGAGATATTAATGTAAGTCTGTCCTCTGTCAATTCATTCTGGGTGATCGACTCAACTTTTTTGTAGGAACTGCTTACAAAATGTCATCCACTCGGACTCTTTGACTCCATAGCAAGTTTAGCAGTTTCAAATAACATAAGGTACCTATGACTTGTGCTTTTTAGATATAGAATTTGAAGGCACTCATCATGATAGAGACTTGTATAGAACAGTTTTAGTCGACACGCCTCTAGCACTGTACTTCAGTGAAAATATCAGCAGCGAAGACTTGGATGAAATGAACATCGAAATTCTCAGAAACACTTTGCATAAGGTAAATTTTTCTTTCGAATGGTTGAAACTTTCAGCAAGTTTGCGACAATTTATAGGCGTATTTGCAAGAGTTTCTTGAGTTTTCTAGTGCACTTGATGGGGCAACAGCTAGATTAATGAAGGTTCTCAATTTCGCTTCAATTGAGAAATTCTTATTTATCATGTCTTAGGAACTTTTATATCTGGAAGCCGATCGCCGGGCAATAATGATCACTATTAATGCGCTTGAAACAGATTTATCTCGCGATGACTGCAGTAGGCTGTATTCCAAATTTGGTTATCTTTATCCAGAGGGTCAACGAGAAATCTCGTGCTGCACAGACTTTGAGCAAGTTTGTATGGTCGTGAAGAACTATCCTGTTCTATCTGGTATTTTAGGGGCCTTAGTCACAGGCGGAGAAAAACTTTTAGAAAAGGTATGAGTTCTTTTCCGTACAAATTATAGCATCGTGATTATTTGCTCAGGCTTTGTTTGAAGAGGAAGTTGGTCGATGCTCTTTGATTTTTGAGGAGCAATTTCACTACGCAATTTTCTATGCCTTCCTCAGGTTGAGAGAGCAAGAAATTAGAAATATCATGTGGATATCAGAATGTATAGCTCAGGATCAGAAGCAACGCATATTAGATGGAATAGTTTTATTGAAGTAGGAATGAAAACTGCAGAATTCCTTTTGCTCACTTCAGTATATAATCTGAGTAGCAGAGGTATATGTCCCTCCTGAGCTACCACTCAGAAAATGAACATCACCTTCACTGATTCCTAGTTGTTGTGCAAATTTAATCAATAAATTCAATAAAGCACTAGATGCCTCAGGGGTATTTCGTATTAAGGAAACGACCAAACCTCCACACCCCCCTCCACTTATTCTCGAGCCATAAGCAATTTCATTCAGAAGTTCCACAAGTAAATCTGTTGCTTCGGAACCCATAGAGCACCGAGAATAACTAAGATGAGAATCCAACATAAGTCCACCCAACGTCTGTGCCTCTAACTCACTAACCTCCCCTTTTAAAATTTTTTCGAACTCTCGAACGCGAACATCTTCATGGAGTGCATGCATCGTCGAAGGTCGGATAGGGTAAAATACTTCCTTTTTGATTGGGGCAGTCAACAAGTCTCCATGGTCATGCCCATAGATTTCTAAAAAATCTTCTCCTTTCATCGCCTCTGGCAATAGATTCTCAAGAAAGGAATGTAACTCATTACTATTACAAAACTTTCGATTTAGACAGCATAAACTTTTGAAATTGAAGTTGACAAGATGTTCTTGTTGAATAATAGTCCTTCCCATGAAGGCAGCAGCCCGAACTTTGCTGTACTCCCCTTCTGTGTTTTGATGTTTTAAAGTGCTATCAATTCCATAAACACAAAACTTCGGCACTTCTATGGACTTTCCTATTAATGGAGGCAAACTGCAAGTAAGTGGTGTCAGATAATACGCTCTCCCATAGAAACATGCCATTTGGTCCATAATGCCGCAGGGTGCACGAACTAATAAATTTTCGGCAGCAAAGGAATAAAATGGGATGAGTCTCCATTTCTCAAATTCTTCCTGAGAAAATCCAAGAAGAGAAAAAAATGATGCACAAGATGCAACTTCAAGAGCTGCTGATGACGATACTCCTTTCCCTTCTGGTATTGTCGAACATACGTAAATAATGAAATTATCACGTTTGGTCAATCTAACATTGTGTTCGAGAGCGAATGTGAGCATTGGACCGAGAATGTAAGCACGCCATCGATCAAAAGCACGCAATTTATTAGAAAGAGTTGCATACTTGAAAAGTTTACCGCTATTAGAGTCTAACAACTCGTGCACTGGAATTTTACTTATCCTCCGTTGAACTCGCTCATCATGCTCTTCTTTTATTTTAAGATCTGAAATTATCTCAAAATAACCTGTTTCGAACTTTTTCGTCCTTTTCTTTTTCTGAGTATAGACCATCACCTCTGCAGCAAGCGTCATTTGAAGCACCCTAGACTGTGAATAATCAGCTATACCACCCATTACATCTAGTCTTGCGGGAGCGCGTGCGAAGTAAACGGGAAGATCCTTCTCAAAAGTGAGTCCGCATTCGTTATTAAGAGGAAATGACTCTTCGTACTCCTTCGAATTCATTGAGTTCAGAAGTAGATTCGGGAACTTAAGCTTTCAAATTGGCCACAAGCTAACGTAAACTTGTAGATATTTCCGTGCAGGAATTTATAACAACATCAATAGCTTTCTCGTTAAGATACAAGTATAAATTGGAGAAAGTTAGAATATATTCTGAAATGGTACTGGGGCAAAGTAGCTATGTAGCTTCCCGCTTTTGCACATATACTCACAGTTTTCGATTTTTTTGGCAGTGTGAACTGGGATTTACAGTACGTCTTTATAGTATCATCCCCAGTTGGGGGTATAGGGTGTGCAGCCTTATTTTTAGGGTGCACAGGCTCGAAACCGTACCTATGTGAATAGTACTCTGCACACCCAATATGCCATGTGCATTCCTCGTTCATGCATGTGCAGGTCAGTTGGGGTGCACATTGTGAAATTAGGGGTGTACACCGCGGATGGGGTGTGCATGATAAAAAAAAAGGGTGTGCACCCCAGGTGAAATGTCGATCGACAACATCCGACGACTCGCGAGCAAAAACGGGTACAGAATGTGTCAACACGACTGCCGCGAAGGCGTCATCGCGTTCGAGAAGCCAGACGACGACGGATATCGGTTGCTCGTGCGCGTGTGGTATCGGACCGGGACGGTCGGGACGTATTTGAAGCACCCGAGGCAAGGAAAAACGCAAATTTTTCGAAGGAACGCGTGGGCAACGACAACTACGGTTTGCTCGGGAACATCTTTGCAAACCCGAGGATTCACACGGATCTCGGGTATCAAACCAAGCCTAACACGCCGAACTCGACGAAGGGGGGTTCGGAAAGAACCGTTCCTTGCCCGGCGTGCGGAAGGATGTACAAATCAGCTTCAGGTTCGGTGTCTCACTTTGAATCTGGCGGATGTCCATCTTGTCCTGGCGCGGAGAACGCGAGAAGAACCGCGTACGACTTTGTGAACAAGCAAAACGCAAACTTCATGGTTCCGAGATTAGGATGCGGCGACGAGGACGAAGGCACTGGGGGAGGATACAGAGCGGACGATGTGAACTACCGATGCCAAGGATGTAGGAAAGAGTTCAGGCTGTTGAACTCGTTGATGGAACACCAAGAGGCGAGAGCGCAGTGCAGAGCGTTCGCGAGTCAATCCTCGCAGTTGAGACTGGGGAATTAAAGTGAGGGTGGAAACGGAAGAGAACGAGAGAGATAGAGAGAGAGAAAGAAAGAGAGAAAGAAAGAAAGAAAGAGATACACGCATTTGTAAATATACATACACATACGCGCACGCGCGCGCGCTTAATATCGCATATTCATCAAAAGCGCTTCGGTGAAGCCGAACTCGCCAACGGCCCCAAATACTGCTCAACTGTTTTCTGGAACAAAAACCAAATCGATGCTCAGTATACTTTGGTCGGTATAAATGAAATCGTCGATGCACATGATAGTTTTTAGGGTGTACACCCATTGGAGAAAAACCGCGATTGCGAACATTTTTCCCAAAATTTGCCGCGATTGCGAACAATTCCTCCATTTTTACCACGCAAAAATAGTAACCATTGATACACGGCTTCTGTGGCGTTCAATATCATGTATAAAAACATTTAAGGTAACGAAAATACATAAAGGAATTGCTGTGAATCATTTCTTTCAAATTGCTTATACACAAGAGATCGTTTGTTCTTGATAAGTCCACTGCTGAAGTTTATTATGAGCACCATTTATGAGTGAAGCACATCAAATCCTAGCACACAGTTACTAACATTTGTCGAGTTCGAATTCAACAAAACTTCACTAGTCTACTCAGGATTGATATTAGTTTCGTTCAG
>Ga0114998_10002451_pt1 | contig 14010 bp, 7 predicted proteins | sample ArcticOcean_MG_C_5_FD_87044 | JGI IMG/M metagenome (GOLD analysis project Ga0114998, IMG submission 87044) | Marine microbial communities from western Arctic Ocean - ArcticOcean_MG_CB4_138 | ecosystem: Environmental > Aquatic > Marine > Oceanic | place: Arctic Ocean: Canada Basin | collected...
ATTTATAGCCTTCTCAAACTTAGGATCAGGAACTGGTCTTCTCCAGTTTCCTTGTCTATTCCACTGACATTCAAATGCTGTAATATTACCAACTTTTCCTTGTTGAATTAAATCAACAACATGGGCATAAAGCCTTGAGCTATGGTACTGATGACCCGTTTGAAATATCTGTTTGGATTGATTTGCTTTATTTACTAATTCACCAATACCTTGATAACCTTTAGCTAAAGTTTTTTCACAATATACATGTTTACCAGCATCAAGCGCATCAATTGCGATTTTTGAATGTGTATTAAACGTTGTTGCAATAATAACAGCATCAATATCGTTATTATCTAAAAGCTGTCGGTAATCAGAATAGCCAGTAGGATTGGAATTAGCCTTTGAAATACCCTCTTTTAATCTAAATGGCAAAACATCACAAGCTGCAATAACATTTACATGGTCTATTGAGTTAATAATTGACATGAGTCCTCCACCACGAGCTCCTATACCAATAACGCCAATATTAATGGTGTTATTCGCATGTAAATTAGACATTACATTTCCGTATAAATACGAAGAACTAGCTATACCCGCAGTAACAGCAGCTGTTTTTTTTATAAATGAGCGTCTTTTCATATTTTATAATTTCGGGTCCCAACCTGGTTCGTAAGTTCTCGACCAAAGTTTCATAGCATCTCTATTAAATATCATACCTGTTTTATCATCAATATCAAAACCATCATTAATTCTATAGGCAATATTGGCATAATGCACCAAGGCCATACTCTTACTAGCATCGTCGATTGGTGCTGTTAATTTTGATTTACCTCTAATAGTGTCAAATAGATTTTGAACATGATGTGTTGAGGTGTCACCTCCGCCACCTAAAGCAGTTCCTGCTTCATTTGATGCCGAATTATACTCTTTAATTAATTTACCTCTGCGGTCATATAATATATATTTACCTCTATTTACAAATACAGACCCTTCTGTACCATAAATTACAGTACCTCTTCCACCTCCGTAAGTACTATAACTGTTTCTAGATTTTCCATCCCATTTAATGACTTTATTATCTGCAAATTTAAACGTAGCTTCCATGTCATCATACATTTCCCAGCCATCTTTTAAAAAATGACGTTTTTCTGCTTCAACATATACATGCTGTGGAAAATCTACTTGCAAAGCCCAGCGTGCTACATCTAACTCGTGAGTTCCATTATTACCTGCTTCGGCTGTTCCATAATCCCAACCATACCAATGCCAATTATAATCCCAGGTTTCAGATGTATAATCACGTCTTGGTGCGGGCCCTTGCCATAAATCCCAATCTAATCCTTCTGGAATTGCTGCACTTTTTTGTAATGGCACTTCACCACGGCCATTATTGTAAAAAGCGACAGCCTTAAATGGTTTTCCTATAATACCATTATGTATTTCATTTATAATTTCAATAGTATGACCAGATGAACGTTGCTGGTTGCCCATTTGAACTACTTTATTAAAATGCTTGGACGCTTTTACCAATTGTTCATTTTCATACATATTATGACTACATGGTTTTTCAACATAAACATGCTTACCTGCTTTCATAGCCATAATTGAACCTGGTGTATGCCAATGGTCTGGTGTAGCATTAATTAATATATCTACATTTTTATCGTCTAATACTTTTCTGATATCATTCTCTAATGCAGGGTTATAATCTATATGCTCTCTAAACGCTTTTAAGCCTTTTAAACGTTGGCTTTCCATAACGTCACACAAGTAAAGTAGTTTAACGTTACTTTCTTTTAAAGCTATTGGTTCTTTAAAAGCTTCTAACCGTCTTCCTAAACCAGCTATGGCAACATTAAGTCGCTCGTTAGAACCAATAATATTTCTATAACTTTTAGCAGACATACCCATTGTTGAACCTCCAATAGCTATGGCAGCTCCTGCCATAGATGTTTTTTTTATAAAATCTCTTCTTGATGCCATTTTATAGTTCTTTTATTTTTATACTTCTAAAACTAACTTCATTACCATGGTCTTGGAGTAAAATAGCTCCTTCAGGCCATCTACCAAAATTTGACCATTGTTGGTATTTGCTATAATTTACCAGCGCTTCAAACATTTGTGAAAAGCGGTCGTACTCAATAGTCTTTTCATTATTAAGCCAATGTTCTACTTTTCCATTCTTTGAAACAATTAGTGCTTTGTTCCATTCGCCAATCCCTTTAAATTGTTTTGAACGTCCTTTGGTACTTAGGTTACCTGCCGTCATTAAATCGTAGAGAGATCCTATCGTTCTGTTTCCCATGGTTCCTAATTTTGCATCAGGATGGTTTTTGTCATCTAAAATTTGAAACTCACATCCAATTGCAGAACCCGCTCCTTTGTTTAGTGATGGATCTACAAAATATTTAACGCCACTGTTGGCTCCTTTTGTGATTTTAAATTCAAGTTCTAGTTCAAAATCACTATACATTTTGGTTGTTACTATATCTCCAGGCCCTGTTGATTCACCACCATCTGTGGCTTCAATAGTTAACTCTCCATCGGCAATAGTCCAACCACTTTCAGGAAAACTGTCTAATTTTGCTCCTCTCCAACCATTGCTAGTTTTGCCATCCCAAAGTAATCTAAACCCGTGGTCTTTTTCCCATTGGGTCAACTCATTTTTAAGATAACTAACTTGGGGTATCTCTGGGTCTTCTGCTGTAAGATACTCTTGGATGTTATCTGTTATGATTCGTATGTTTTTCCACATTACTTTTCTTCCAACTTCTTCTTCTTTTACGTTATGTACTTGCAAACCTATAAACCCTGAAGCTGTCATATCATCTACGATTCTACCTGCATGTTGTCCGTTTATAAAAGTATTGATCTCATTTCCATGTGCTTCAATTCTTATGGTGTTCCATGTGGCCATTTGAAAGGCATCTTGTGCTTTTGGATTTCTTGACAGGGGATAAATCCACTTTCGTCTACCTTCATCATAGATACCACCCGTCCATTTTCGAGGTGTTGGATCTACTTCACATTGGTACCCAAATACTCTTGTTCCATTTTCTTCTTGCCTTGTATTGCTCCTAAATTGAACACCAGAGTTTAAATAGTTTGGTAGAAATATTTCCAATTCTAATATAAAATCTGAATAGGTTTTTTCTGTGCATAAAAATGTATTCAGTTTTTCGTTTTTGGAGGCACCCGTTATGATGCCCTCTGCAACCGTGTAGGCTGCAGTTCCTCCAGTGACTTTCCAGCCTTTAAGGTCTTTACCATTAAATAAGCTTTCCCAATTCTGACTGTAAGTTTGACTACAGAAAGCTAAAATAAATATAGCAATTAATGATTTAAGGTACATTTGATTTTTTTCTAATTTCATTTTAATAGTTGATTTCAATTCGTTATCTTTTTTAACGAGCCTGCGCATGATTATTTATTTTAAGATTTTTTATTCTGAATTTTGTTAATTTATAATGAACGTCTAATACCAAGCTCTAAACCCCGTAACTCGGCTAATCCCCGCAAACGTCCAATCCCTGAATATCCAGGATTTGTTTTCTTTTGTAAATCATCTAACATCTTGTGACCATGATCTGGTCTAAATGGCATTCGTACATCTTTACGACCTGCTTTAATACGTTTCTGCTGTTCTAAAACTAGCGCTTTCATTACGGAATACATATCCACATCACCATCTAAATGATCTGCTTCGTGGAAGTTCCCTTCTGCGTCACTTTTAGTACTGCGTAAATGTATAAAGTGAATTCGATCGCCTAAACGTTCTACCATTCCTGGTAAATCATTATCTGCTCTAACTCCAAAAGAACCAGTACAGAATGTTAATCCATTATTAGGACTTTTTACAGCCTCATACAAATCGACAATGTCTTGTTCTGTACTCACAACTCTTGGCAAACCAAGAATTGGAAATGGTGGGTCATCTGGATGTATACACATTAAAATTCCAGCCTTTTCAGCTGAAGGAATAATTTCCGAGAGAAATGAAAACAGGTTCGCTTTTAGTTCTTTAGGTCCTATGTTGTTATAGGTTGCTAAAACGGTATTGAATTCTTTTAGAGTATAGCCTTCTTCAGCACCAGGTAAACCAGCTATAATATTTTTTATTATTATTTTTTGTTCTAAATCTGATGTATTTTTTAAATAGTTTTTTGCGGCTTCTTTTTGTTCGTGCGTGTAATCATTTTCTGCATCGGTGCGCTTTAATAGTAACAAATCAAAAGCAGCAAATGCATTCGCTTCAAAACGTAATGCAGTAGATTTATCGTCGACCTCATAATCAAGATTAGTACGTGTCCAATCTAAAACTGGCATAAAGTTATAGCATACAATATCAATTCCACATTTTCCAAGATTAGTTAAGGTTTGCTTGTAATTATCTATGTACAATTGACAATCTCCAGATTTCGTCTTAATATTTTCATGAATTGGCACAGATTCTACTACAGACCATGTTAATCCAATGTTTTCTATAATATCTTTTCTCTTTTGAATTTCTTCAACGGTCCAAATTTCTCCATTTGGAATATGATGTAACGCAGAAACTACACCCGTTGCGCCAGATTGTTTGATATCTATAAGTGAAACCGGGTCTTTTGGTCCATACCAACGCCAAGTTTGTTCTAAATTTTCTCTCATTTTATTTCTTTTTTATACGCCACTATATGCTGCAAATCCACCATCAATTGGCACTACAACTCCTGTTACAAATTTTGCTCCTTCGCCACATAACCATAAAGTGGTACCCACTAAATCTTCTGGCTCTCCATAACGGCCCATAGGTGTTTGATCTATAATCTGTTGACCACGCTGGGTTAGACTGCTATCTTCATTTGTTAATAAAGTACGGTTCTGATCTGTTAAGAAAAAACCAGGCGCCAGAGCATTAACACGAATTCCTACTTTAGAAAAGTGAACGGCTAACCATTGTGTAAAATTAGAAACAGCCGCTTTTGCACCACTATAAGCTGGGATTTTAGTTAAAGGCGTGAACGCATTCATGGATGAAATATTTAAAATATTACTTCCTTCTCTTCCAACCATATCTGTTGCAAAAACTTGCGTTGGTAACAAGGTCCCTATAAAATTTAGGTTGAATGTAAACTGAATTCCGTTTACATCTAAATCAAAAAAAGTTTTAAAACCTTCTGTTTTATTCGCTAAATCTGCAGCTTCTAAATACGGATTGGAAGTTGTGCCTAAAGGATGGTTTCCTCCTGCGCCATTTACTAAAATATCCACTTTACCAAAAGCATCATTTATTACTTTTTTTGCTGCAAGTAAAGAATCTTTTTCTAACACATTAGCAGCAACACCAATTGCTTTTCCACCATTAGCAATAATCTCTTCTGCAATTTTATCTGCGGCTTCTTTTCTTAAGTCGAGAACTGCAATTTTATTGCCTTGTTTTGCTAATGCAATTGCTAATGTACTGCATAGAACACCTCCAGCACCGGTTAATACAATTGTTTTATTCATGATAAATTTGGTTAATTATAAATGAGTTTTAATTATAAAACAATATTACAGTATTTTTATCTAGATCTTAAGAAACTGGGAGAGATTGGAACTATTTTACCACTAAACAAGGACATTAGACTACCTTGTTTGGACTACATTTACAATGTGTATAGACACCTAAAAATATATAATATAAATGCAATTAATATCTAAATTGAAATTTTCGTTTTTACTACTTGTTCTTACTATTTTTTTAAATTGTGGTTCTGTGATTATAGCTCAAGAAATTCCAAAAATAATTTCTGATAAAGAAACTAAAACAAAAAATTATATGCCAGATTTTAGCTATGCTGGATATCAATTTGGGGAAAAAGAAATTCCCATTTCAGCAACAAAAATAATATTTGCTACTGATTTTGGTGTGATTGCAAATGATGGATTAGACGATTCTAAAAACTTAATAAAAGCTATTGAGGCATCAAAAACAATAAAAGGTACTGTTCTTTTACAGTTGCCGGCTGGAAGAATTATTTTAAGTGAAATTCTTTATATTGAAAGAAGCAACTTTGTACTAAGTGGTGCTGGAACTGGAGAAATGGGAACAGAAATTTATTTCCCAAGACCTTTAATGTATGTAAAAGATCCTAAAAGTTTACAAGAACTGCGAGAATACTTGATTCAATTTGACAAAAGGCAACGTGAAAAAGAAAATAATATTGATTTGCCTTTTTCTCAATATGCTTGGTCTGGTGGTTTTATTTGGACGCGAATTCCTGGAATTCGTGTAAAGTCTTATCTTCAAAAATATGAAAAGCCTTACAACGTTTTAGCTAATGTTTTAGAGGGTAAAAAAGGAGCATTTACATTGAAAGTTAAAAATGTAAAAGGACTTAAAAAAGGGGATGTTGTTGTGCTACAATTGTTTAATAAAGACGGAGAAACTGGTGAAATTATTAAAGAGATGTACAAAGGTACTGACGTGAAAATTGGTGCTCATCATTGGAATTTCCCAGATTTACCCTTGGTGAATCAACAAGTGGTGGTTACTTCTGTTAAAAATAATATTGTTACCATAAAATCGCCTTTAACTATAGATATTAAACCAACCTATAAAGCACAAATTACTGAATGGAAACATTTAGAAGAAGTAGGTATAGAGCATCTAAAGTTAACGTTTCCTGAAAGTCCGAGAGTGGCGCATCATGTAGAGCCTGGGAATAACGGAATTTTTTTAACACGTGTTTTTAATAGTTGGGTAAAAGATGTAGTGATTGAAAATGCAGATAGCGGAATTTTAACCGAAGAAATTGCCAACGTAACCATCAAAAATATTACAACACAAGGCACTAACATGGCACATTATACGGTTGCAATGGCTGGGGTCCATAATGTTTTAGCTGAAAATATTACTGTTTATAACAACGCAGTACATCCTTTAAGTTTCAATACGTTTTCAACCAAAAATGTATATTTAAATTGTAAAATTTTTGTAAACCCTGTTTTAGACCAACATTCTGGCGCAAATCATCAAAATTTATTTGATCATATTACCGTTTATTTAAATCCAAATGAAGATAGAAGTTATCCTCTTTTTGCTGGTGGTGGCGCAGGATACTGGAAACCTTCCCATGCTTCTTATAGTACTTTTTGGAACATTAATGTTAATTTGTTAAGTGGTTTAGAAAACACAACTTCTGTGCTTTTAAACGGAATGAAAGATGGTCCTTTTGCAAGGTTAATTGGTGTTCATGGAAATCATACTTTTAAAATTGATTATGGTCCAAGTGCATATATTGAGATGACAAATACTAAATTAAAAGACATTCCGTCATTATATATCTATCAATTAAATAAAAGATTAAAAAAATAGTTATATTTAAAAATCCAAATTTTTACGATTCGTCTTTTATGAATTTAAAACAATTCTTCTTACTAATCTTTTGTATTGCTAGTTGCAACGCTGTCTTTTCTCAAACACCAGAAATTCAATTTAATCATATTTCTACTTATGAAGGATTGTCTCAAAGTTCTGTAATTGCAATGCAGCAAGATAAATTGGGGCAAATGTGGTTTGGAACTAGAGATGGTTTAAATAAATATGATGGCAATTCTTTTACTATTTATAGAAATATTGCAGAGGATAAAACTTCTATAAGTAACAATGATATTTTATCAATTTTAGAAGATAAAGATGGGTTTATTTGGATTGGAACTTATAATGGATTGAATAAATATGACCCAAAGACAGATACGTTTACCAACTATTTTCATACCAACAAAAGTAATTCTTTAAGCAATAATACCATTTGGGCAATTAAAGAAATGTCTAATGGAGAAATCTGGATTGGAACTTCAAACGGACTTTCCATTTATAATAAATCCAAAGACTCTTTCATTACTATTTTTCATCAAAAAAAGGGTTTGCAAAGCATTTCTGGAAATCATATTCTATCTATTTTAGAAACGAAAGACCAAACAATCTGGATTGGTACCACCTCTGGTTTAAGTAAATTTAGTAACAATAAAAACGGTTATTATGTTTTTAAAAATTACACCACTTTTAATGATAATTTCTCTCCTTTAAGCATTCAAGACTTATCAGAAGGTAGAGGGAACAAACTATTAATTGCATCAAAAAATAATGGTGTCTTATTCTTTAATACTACCAAAAATAAAATTGAAAAATATTTACCAGAAAATCTTCAAAATGAAGTTTCAAAAGATATAAGACAACTTGTTTTTGATGATAAAGAGGCACTTTGGATTGGAACTTATAATGGATTGCATATTCTTGATAAAAAGAAAAATTTACGCACTTTAAAAAATCAAAAAAATAACTCTAAAAGTTTAAGTAAAAATAGTATAAAATCTATTTTGAAGGATAAAAAAGGTTCTATTTGGATTGGTACTTATTATGGAGGACTTAATATTTGGGATGATGAAAATGTAAATTTCATAAATTTTTCTGAAGCTGGTAATACAAAGGAATTAAGTTATAATGTTGTAAGTTCTATAGAAAAGTACGAAAAAAAACTTTTCATAGGTACCGAAGGAAAAGGAATAAATATTTTTGATACCAAAACGAATGAGGTAAAATATTTACTTCCAGAGACCAATGTAAAATCACTTTTTGTTAACAAAAGTGAACTTTGGATTGGAACTCTTAATAAAGGAATTGTAATTTATAATATAGAAAATAATACCTTTAAAAATGAAAAAGAAACAAAAAAAATTCGTAAATTACTAAGTGAAACAGGAGTTTATTCTATAAAAAAAGATCAAGAAAATACGCTTTGGATTGGAACTTTTGGTTTAGGAGTAATTCACTATAACCCACTACAGGAAACGTTTAGAATTATTGAAAATAATAAAATAGATGACAATTCTTTGTCAAATAATCTAGTAAGATCAATTACCATAGATTCTAAAAACAATGTATGGGTAAGTACACAAAGAGGTTTAAATAAAATAACCAAAAACAACAAAATTAAACGGTATTTTTATGAAAATAATGTGCAATCTGGTGATGATATTGCTGCTGTTTTTGAAGATGCAAATAACACTATCTGGGCAGGTACTAAAGCAAAAGGACTCTATAAATTAGATGAAGAAATATTTATTAAGGTACCTCTTACAGATAAAAAAACTCCCGTTTCTAATATTCATAGCATTTTAGAAGATGCCAACAAACACTTATGGATAAGCACTAATGAAGGAATTATTAAATACAGTATTGAACAAAGAAATAGCACTATTTACAACGAAAAAGACGGCTTAATTAGTAATGAATTTAATGACAATGCGAGTTTAAAAATTAAAGATTCTCAATTTTATTTTGGTGGCCCAAATGGAATCACTTCTTTTAATACCAATAATTTCACCACAAACAAATATGCTCCACAAATTTTAATTACAGATTTCAAAGTAAAGAATAAATCTCTAAAAGTAAATAGTGAAAACCCTATTTTAGAAAAAACTATTGGATTTACTGATAATATTTCCTTAAATTATCAAGAAGGAAATTTCTCTATTACATTCGCAATTCCAAGTTTTATAAATTCAAAAAATAATTCGTATCAATTTCGGTTAAAAGGGTTAGAAAAAGAATGGACTTACACCTCAGAAGATACTGCAAATTATACAATTCAGAATTCGGGAGACTATACTTTCGAAGTAAAAGGTGCTAATAGTCATGGTATTTGGAACGAGAAACCAACCACTTTAAAAATAAAAGTGCATCCTGCTCCTTGGCGCAGTTGGTGGGCTTTTCTATTGTATTCGCTTGCAATAGGTGCTGCAACCAATTTTCTAATTTCAATTCAAAAATCGAAAGCAAGTTTAAAGCATGAGTTAGATTTAGAACATTTAGAAAGTAAAAAAACAGAAGAAAATAACAAAGCAAAACTAGAGTTTTTTACCAATATTTCTCACGAATTTAGAACTCCTTTAACATTAATACTAGGACCATTACAACAGATTTTAACAGCCTACAAAGGCAGTAGCAAAATGTATAAAAAATTATTAATTGTAGATAATAGTGCAAAATATTTATTACAATTAATTAATAGGTTGATGGATTTTAGAAAGTTAGAAGAAAATCTTTTTAAACTAGAAGCTGCCGAAGGAAACATTGTAAAATTTTTAAGAGAAATCTTTCTCTCATTTACAGAATTTGCAAAATATGGCGGTTATGAATATAATTTTCATACCGTAGAAGATGAAATTTTGGTCTATTATGATCGCTATAAATTAGAACGTGTTTTCTATAATTTAATATCAAATGCATTTAGATATACGCCTAAAAACGGGGTCATAAACTTTAGAGTAGCTCAAGAAAATGGAGCAATTATAATTTCTGTTGAAGATGCTGGTATTGGAATTTCAAAAGAAAATCAAGAGAAAATATTTGATCGATTTTTTGAAATAAATAGTAGCAATAATAAATCAGATAGTTACAATAAAGGCACAGGAATTGGTTTGTCTATTGCAAAAAACATTGTTAAATTACATAAAGGACAAATTGAAGTACAAAATAATGAAAATGATATAGGCTCTGTTTTTAATGTTATACTTCCTTTAGGAAAAGAACATTTAAACGAAGATGAAATTATAAAAGATTTTAAATTCAGTGATGACATTTCTCAATATGTAAATCAACAAAATCTAACTCCTATAATAATTGAAGATGAATTGTCAGATAAAATAATAGTTGCTGAAAAAGCGACCATTATTTTGGTAGAAGACAACAAACCACTTCGTAAATTTATGAAAGGTTTGTTAAAAGAAAAATACAATATCTTAGAAGCTGAGAATGGTGAAATTGGCTTAAAAATGGCAATTAAACATTTACCAAACCTTATTGTTAGTGATGTTGTGATGCCTGTTATGGTGGGTACAGAATTGTGTTCAGAAATTAAAAACAACATTAAAACCAGTCATATTCCTATTATATTATTAACATCTAGATCTTCCTTAATATACAAATTAGAAGGTTTAGAAAGTGGGGCAGATGATTATATTAGTAAACCTTTTAACATAAATGAATTTAAAATTAGAGTACAGAACTTACTTAAATCAGCTAACAGATTAAAAGAAAAATTTAGTGGGGAAGAAGCTATCTTTTCTAATGAAGTAATTATTTCTTCTTTAGATGAGAAACTATATAAAAAAGCACTAAGTATTATTGAAGATAATATTTCTAATGAAGAATTCAATATTCCTTTCTTCTGTTCAGAATTAGGTGTTAGTAGAACCATGTTGTTCATTAAAATAAAAGCATGGAGTAACTTTACACCGAATGATTTTATTCAACATTTTAGAATGAAACGGGCTGCTCAATTATTAGAACAAGGAAAAATAAATATTTCTGAAGTGAGTTATAAGGTTGGTTTCAAAAACCCTAAATATTTCAGCAAATGTTTCTTTAAGAAATATGGAGAAACACCTTCTCAATATTCTAATAAGTTTTCAGACTTCTAAAAAAACAATAAACACTTCTCATTATAGTCAATCGTGTAAAGGATCTGGATGATTTTACCTCTTTTTCAGGACTTTTAGTTCTAACGGTTAAGTTACATTTGAACAATGAAAGGAAAAACTAAAAGCTTCTTAATAGAGATTATTCTTATTTCGTTAATTATAATTTCATTTTTAGCTATTATTTACTTTAGTTAACTCAGAATATAAATAACCAAAAAAGTAAGAATATGAACTTAATTAAAATTATACATTTATGTTAAAAAACAACTCAATTAGAAAACTCACCTTGGGCTTTTTCCTACTTGCAACATTCGCTGCATTTTCCCAACAAAAAGTAACAGGTAAGATAACGGATGGTTCTACTGGAGGTGGAATTCCGGGAGTAACAATTCTACTAAAAGGAACAGCTTTAGGAACCATTACAGATTTTGATGGTAATTACACTATTAAAACAAAAAAACTAAATGATGTAATAATATTTAGTTATCTAGGTTACAAAACCCAAGAAGTAACTGTAAATGGTAAAACGAACATAAATATTAAATTAATAGAAGATGAGTCGGTATTAGATGAAATTGTTGTAGTTGGATATGGATCTCAAAAACGCAGCTCCTTAACAGGTGCTGTTGCCAAATTAGAAAATAAAAATTTAGACAACATCGCAGTTAGTGATGTATCGTTAGCTATTATTGGGCAATTACCAGGGCTAAGTGTTCGACAGGGGTCATCAAGGCCTGGAGATTCTCCTCAAATAAGCATTCGTGGTACAAGTTCTATTACAGGAAGCAATGATCCTCTTGTTGTAATTGATGGATTTCCTACTGAAGGAGGTTTAAGTACGGTGAATTCCGGAGATATTGAATCCATCGAAGTTTTAAAGGATGCGTCTTCGGCGGCTATTTATGGTTCTCGAGCGGCTGGCGGTGTTATTATAATTACTACAAAAAGTGGCGATAATAAAAAACCGAGTTTTAGTTTTAATACCTATACGGGTTTAAAAAATGCAATTAATTTATATGATGATGTTCTTAACTCAGAAGAAACTTATCAATATTCATTAAAAAGGTTAGAAACTTCTTGGATACAAAACGGTGGAGATCCTAATACTCCCATTTCAGATAGACCAGTAAATTACCAACCAGACGAATTGAAAAGAGATTTTGCTGATACAGATTGGCAAAATGAAGTTTTAAAAACAGCGGTGATACAAAATTACGAGTTCTCTGTTAAAGGTGGAAACTCAATGCTTAATTACTATGTATCTGGTAACTACATGGATGATGAATCTGTTTTTCTTGTTGGAAATTTTAAGAGATATTCATTAAGGGCTAATTTGACTACATCTTTTAATAAAAAATTGAAATTTGGTACAAATATATACGCTGCAAAAACAGATCAAAGAAGAAATTCAATGCGGATGCGTGAGGCTATTAAATATCCTTCTTATATACCTGTATTCCTTTCTGATGGTGAAATATCTCCACTCGGTTCAAACTATGCATATAATAGGTATCTTTTTAATGATAACACAAGTCAGGTTAACCCTGTAGCAAAATCATTAGGGACTTTTAATGAATATAAAAGGATTACCGTTCAAGCCAATACGTATTTAAAATATAATATAATAGAGGGACTTGATTTTAAAACCTCACTTGGTGTGAGATATGATAATACTAAAAATCCATATTTTAGAACTATTGATGCACACAAAAACGGACAGGTAGAGGCAGATTTTGATTATTCGGATCGATTAAATATTTTAAATGAAAATATTCTGACATACAATAAAACGTTTGCTAAAGTTCATGATTTCGATGTTTTATTAGGAGCTTCGTATCAAAAGCAAAAAGATTTTTCTTTATCAATGGAAACCTTATCAGGTTCTATTCCTGATGATAAAATTAGAACTTTAAATGCTGGAGTAATTAGTGATGGTAGCACATTCGAACAAGAATGGGGTTTAATCTCTTATTTTGGGAGGTTAAACTATGCGTTTTCAAATAAGTATTTTTTATCGTTAGCGTATCGTACTGATGGAAGTTCTAAATTTGGAGAAGACAATAGGTGGGGGACTTTTCCTTCGGTTTCTGCAGGATGGCGTTTAGATCAAGAAAAATTCTTGAGTTCAGTATCAGCAATAAGTATGATGAAGATTAGATTAAGTTATGGGCTTACAGGAAGAACTCCACGAGGCTATTATGAACATGTAGCGAGAGTTCAGAACTTAGCATACACTTTAGGGTCTGGTAATGGTGCTCTTGTTAATGGAGCTACTCAAGGAACATTTGGGAATTCTGAATTATCATGGGAAAAAACAAAAGAATATAATATTGGATTTGATCTAAGACTATTTAAAGGAAGAATCAATTTTACGGCAGATCTTTATAAAAGACAAACAACCGATTTATTGCTAGAGAATCCAATTCCGGCAATTACCGGATTTAACACTACTGCCACAAATGTAGGGCAAGTAAACAATAAAGGTATCGAACTCAGTCTCCACACTCGAAATTTAGATGGGGATTTTAAATGGGATACAAAAATAAATTTTACAAGAAACGTTAATAAAGTTGCTGA
>Ga0114998_10002454_pt1 | contig 14006 bp, 6 predicted proteins | sample ArcticOcean_MG_C_5_FD_87044 | JGI IMG/M metagenome (GOLD analysis project Ga0114998, IMG submission 87044) | Marine microbial communities from western Arctic Ocean - ArcticOcean_MG_CB4_138 | ecosystem: Environmental > Aquatic > Marine > Oceanic | place: Arctic Ocean: Canada Basin | collected...
ATCTTCAGATACAAAACGTTATTGTTTGATTATTTATTTCGCATCGCGCTCGTTTAAGCCCCTGTGTGGACAGATCCAAGCGAGCGAAGCGATGAGTGCGTTATCAGTGCTAGCCCGTGCGTACGTGGACACGCGGAATAGTAGTTATTTCTCGAGAAAGAGTTTTAGTGATCAACAACGACATCGACCAGTTTCCATCAAAGCGAAGGAGGATTGGAGGAAGAGGAAGACGTTGGAGGGGAATTTGGAAAGCGATCGGAAAACTGCGAACGCGCGAGCGTCGTCGTCGTCTGCGAACGCGAACGAACGACCGCTTACCCGAGAGCGAAGGAGATCGAAAGGGTATAACAAGTCACCGTCGCATGAAGAAAACGAGCGCGCGAATTGGTTCCCAATCGCGTTCTCGTCGTCGTTGAAACGAGGAAAAGAGAAAAAAATGATCGCGTTCGATTTGTTCAACGTGCCGTGGGTGTTATTTAGGAACGATTTGGACGAAATTGGGTGCGTGAAGGATGAGTGCGCGCACAGAGCGTGTCCTTTAAGTCTTGGTGTGCAAGTCAATGGTAACGTGCAGTGCGCGTATCACGGGTGGGAGTTCACGAAAGACGGCGAGTGCGTGAACATGCCGAGTTGTAAGACGTTGTTGCGAGGCGTTTTCGTGGACGCGATGGACGTTTATGAACACGATGGGATGATCTTTGTGTGGGCCGGTGATTATGAAGCGTGTGGTGTAGACGATCAAAGGCATCCAGTGAATGCATATAGTGGTGAGAGGAGTTTGAAGGCTCCAGAAGGAGTGAGCGTGAACGGGACGCCGTTTTTGACGTGCGCCGAAATCGAACTCGAGTTTGAGAACGACTGCGATATTTTAACCGAGAGATTATTTACTTTAACGCAACGAGCGATTAATAAAACGAAATTAGTGGAGAAGAAAACGGGGAGCTTGGAGAAGATTTTCGATTTAGTCGACGTGAACGCGCAAATCGCAAAGGCTTTAAGATGGGGCTGGCGTCCAGTACCGAACGAGATTAAATTCGTACCGTCGTCCGCTTTAGTGAGTACGATTGATATTCAACGCATGTATGGCGATTCAATACCTCGAAGAGTGCATCAAGTACACGTATGTTTACCATCGAGGCCAGGGAAAACGAGAGTCTTGTTCAGAATGGCTCTGGACTTTTTACCAGAGTCTGCTTTAGTCGCAGCGCCGAAAGTTTGGGCAAACTTAGCGAGACAGATTTTGAAAGAAGAATTAAACGACGTCGAAGATTGTGAAATCGATGGTGAATGTACGATTCTTTCACAGGACGAAGAAGAAGCGATGTCAAATTATTTATCATTCAAACGATCGTTCGCGCGAATAACAGAAGAAGATGAAAGAGACGATGATGCTAATAATACTTCCGCCGTTGTTAATGGAGAAAATCGAAAGCCGTTAAAACTACTATAGGTATACAATAGATTATTAAATATACTTGTATACATATATGTGTATGCTCCTTCCTACTACAAAATAGTGCTAAACTATCTAACATTTTATTATACTGACTCTTCTATAGTTACTTCGCCCTAATCATCTTCCTTTCGCTTCTTCCAACAACTTTCTCTTCGTCCTCGTTCTTCTTAATGAACTTCATAAACTGATAAGTCAAATACAGTTTGCCACCAAAAGTGATAGGTTTTATAAACGCCCGAAACGTCGTCGCTTCGGCTAACGACACCGTCAATCGTTCCGCGTTCGCATTCGCCAAAATCGGTAATCGCTTCACCATTTGCCGAGCCGGTCTCGACGAACTCGCTAAGATCTTCTGGAACACTGGTTGGACCCTGTTCCTGACCACGTCCATGTCAGAAAACGGTTTCAAGACAGTCCTGGATGGTTCAAACGCGTACGCCGCGATCCACGTCGATGAAGCGAAGGCTAAAGAGATCACTTCATGGAAACTTATTTTGAAGAAAACGTTCCGTGTCAGATATCAATCACGTACGTCATAAACTCAATAAAAGTGAGTTATATAACTGACAGCAGAGAGATTATAAGAGAGAGATTAGATTATAAGAAAGAGAAACACACACACACACACACACACACACACACACGCATCACACACACGCGCATCTACTGCACTCACACGAACGCGAGAGGAATATCCTTCGCCGATATCCCTTTATCGCAGAAGTACTCCTTTATCTTCCCCATGTTTATTAACTAATCCGACGTTTGTAAAGAGGAGCAAAATGCGTCTGAAAATGCACAAAACCACAAATTGGAAAAAAGCACTTTTTAGTCTTTTTTTAGACCGCGGCCCCTCAAATTGAACTCGTCTCACCAACGCGGTCCGATTAATCGATCCAAAAAGAGGGAGAGAGAGAGAAATGAACGAAGAGCAAAAGCTACTCGGCAATACTGCGAACGACCAGAAAAGCTCGTTCGCTCTCGCGAGCGAGAAGCCAAATCGTTGGACGAATTCGGTTTCGTTTTGGATCGTTTGCTCGCTCTCTCTGTTCTTCCTATCGACTGAGAGGATTATTGCGAACGGTGATGATCGAGTGACGTTGCAAACGTTAAGCGAACGACGAAACGAATCAGGATCTGCGCAATCTGCGAATGATCGAACGTGCGAAGCGATCGTGGAGAGAGAGACGGAAGGGATGACGTATTATGCAACCGATTTGTTCGGATGGAGCCCGTTTTTAGAGAGCGAAGATGACCTAGCGACGACGTATAGGAAGAGGAGGACGTTGCTTTATAGTTTGAGGAGGTCTGCCGCGAAGAAGAGCGATGATGAAACGGATGATGCGAAAATGGAGAGTGAAGCAAAGGTCGTGAGTAACGGCGACGATGTTACTGTTGCGGAGGATGGTGTTGATACTGACGAAAGAGAGGTTGCGGTTGACAACGATAACGACGACGACGACGACGACGGCGGAGAAAAACAAACAGTAGCCGTCGATTCAAGTACTGCTGCTGCTGCTAGTACTACTGTTGCTGCTACAGATATTGCTCAATCTACTACAACAGAGGACGGAGAACGCGATACATTGAACGATGAGGATGATGAGGAAACAAAAGAGGCGAAACAAATCGAAGCGGCTGCGAAGAAACTGCAAAACAGGGACGAGTTACTGTTCGTTCCTCCGGATAAATCGCCATATAGATACGCATACATCGATTGGTTGAAACCGGTTTTGCAAGATGATCCAAGAATGGCCATGCATATTAACGATGCCGATATGGTTTTGTTCACGGATTCGTTCGCAGACGCGAATCCGTACATGGCAAAGTTTCTTCACGAAAATGTGGACGAAGACGAAGAATCGAGACAAAATTGGTGGGCTAAGCAAAAAGACAACGCGAGAGTTTTAGCGCAGAATTTAGCATCCAGAATGTCAAAAGCTAAAGGAGAGGCGCAAAGAGCGGTGGCGTTTTCAAACTTTTTGTTCCCTTCGGAGCGTTTCATTTTGCGTGAAAAAGACGAAATCGGCGTTCCAGAATTTGCGCAAGTCGGAAGCGACGGCGTGATTGGAGATAACAGAAAGAATTCGAACATTTTCTTGGCCGTTACTGATGTTTCGCCGAATCATATTTGGGAAAAGGCGTACAAAACAAATGGTATCGCTATGCTCGTGCCATTTACGGCAAACTCAGACATCGCCCGCGCTTCGTTGAAATTAAAGAAATCATTCTTCTTCAAGCGCGAACGACCGGAAATGTTTTACGCCGGCGATATTGAATTTCTCCACGAAGCAATGCATAAACCAATGAAGAAGTTAATCGACGTCGAAGGTCAAAATATTCATCTCGGTAAATCGAAATCAATGAACTCTAATAACGACATCGCTAATTACGCGGAAGGCTCTTTGCGTTCGTCGTTTTGCTGGATTCCGAGATCATACGATAAGGCGCGATTTGAGACGTCTACGAGGGTTATTGATTCCATTGCCGCTGGATGCATTCCGATTGTCGTCGTAGATTCAATAGCAGAATCTCTTCCGTTCAAGTGGGCAGTTGATTATAAGTCGTTCATGCTCCAAGTGCCGGAGAAAATTTTTGCCGAGAATCCAATCGAAGTAGCCAATGCCGTGCGCGACATTTCACCAACCGCGTTGAGTACCATGCGATCGAACATGTTAGATGCACGAGCGAAGCTTGTTTGGAACGATCGAAATGATGCCAACGATGAGTGCGATAAATCAACCGGTCGATGCTCGTTGGCACCGAAACTCTTCCTGGACGAAATGTTATATCGCGTCAAGAAGAATAACGCAGAAATCGAAATGGCCATGTGCGACAGACACACGGACGGTGATGGAAGCTCTGATTGGGTAGATGGAAGTGTTTGGTCTGGTAAAAGTTCGTGCGCACCATGGTTGGAGAAGAGCAAATTATGTAAAGCGACTTCTTCTGAAAGTGCTTCTTCGACTTCTTCTGAAGCGTTAACAGCAAAAGATGATGATAGCGAGGAGATTTCACAATCTACTACTGAAACTAGTGACGAGAATTTATCAGCGACTGAAGAAGAGCAAGGAAACGAAGAAGGAAATAACAACAGCTTTGATATCAACGAAGAACTCGAAGCGGCTATTTCGGGCAAATCGCGCGCGGAGAAGCTCGAACAAATCGAAGCAGAAGATAAAATCACTGCGGAAAAGGAAACTCGATTAAAAGAACGAAAAGAATCAGAGCGAAAACAATTCGAAGAGGCTTTGAAAAGACAAGACGAAGGAAATTACGAGTTGCCGGAGAAGACAGAAGAAGAAGAAGAAGAAGTGAAAGGTTTGGACGAGTCTGATGTTAATGGCATGAACAGCTCTATCGAGGACGAAATTGCGGCAACTGTAACTTCGCGACCGTCAGCTGTTGTCGATACGTCTGATAACGCCGATGCTGATGAAAATAATGGGGCGAAAGAAGCGCTCGTTAAAGAAGAAGAAGAAGAAGAAGAAACTCCTATAGAAGAAACGCAAGGCATGGGCCGTGAAGATCAACAATCGATGGAAGAAGCTCTCGAGAGAGAGATAAACGGTGGTGGTGGGGACTTTACTACCGATTATAGTCCAGTAAAGGAGGAAAACGAGCAAGTAGTAGAAACACCGGCAACGTCAGCGCAGGCGCAGGAGGTACCAGAAGTAGTAGTAGAAGAAAGTAGTGCCGAGAAAACGCTCGATTCGGCTGAAGCAATCGCCGATGAATTCTCGAACGCCGCAGATGACGGGAAAACAGATTCTCTCTCGTACGGCGAAGAACTTTATAGCAAACTCACTGGCTCTAGAAACAGCAAAAAGAAATCTTCGACGAAGGAAGAAGATACGACCGGAATCGACCTCGACGCGTTTGAGACCAAAAAATCAACCGACATCGACGTCGACGTTTCAGTCGCTTCGAGAGATGACTCCGACGACGGTTGGTCCTCTACCCTCGATGACGAATCCTATTAATCATATCATCTCGTAGCATCGTTTTTATCACACATAATCATTGCATGCATAGTACTATAGTACATGATTACGGCTTTTGCGTCTCTAAAATATCTAAAATATGTGAACACTTCAGCAGCCATCACAACCGGTGCTTCACAAAATATCTCAACCTTTGTACTAAGAAATATAATGTCACACACGCTTGCTCTCGTGGCTCCAACGAATCGATTCCAATTACCTACGACTGACGAACGGAAACAAAAACAAAAACTGGCTCTTCGCAGTGATCGTAATCGTAATACGCACAGAGACGTAACCACCAGAGCAGGTTTATTCGATTTCTTTACGAACAGGAAAAGGATTGGAGGTGACGACATCGCGGTCTCAACCGCTTTCACTGAAACACTTGCGACGCAGACGCAGACGCAGAGTTTGGAAACGAAAAAGAAAACGAAGATAACGGTCAGCGAAACATTAACGGCCTTAGACTCGTTATTAGGCGAAGACCCGAAGCAGAGATCAGAGCGCGAAGCCGATGAGAGGATGAAAAAATCGTTCGAGAAGACCGAGAGGGAAAGATATCTGAGAGAGAAAAACCGAGAGCGATATGAAGAGAGAAGAAAAAGGTTCGAACGAGCGGTGATAAAATCGACGAGTAAGCAACGATTACAGGCAATGTTTTTGGAGAGTTTTCTGTTGCCGAGTAGGTTTAGGAAGGAGAATAAGATTGAGTTCTTCGCGATGCCGGAGGAGTTGTTCGATAAGAGGACGAACGAACGGTTCTTGAAGGAAAGTTCTTCTTCGAGTGCGACGAAGGGCGAAAAGAAGATTAAGAGGCAAGCGAATGAATTTCAGATCCCGATTATTCCCTATGGACACGTGGTTTTACCTGGTGCGAGAGCGAAATTGAACTTATTCGAGCCGCGATGGTTAACGTTGTTCAGTAAACTTTTGAAAGAAGAAGAGGCTGAGAACGATCGAACGATAATGACGAGTTTTCGCAATAGCGATAGTAATAGTCAAAAAAAGTCGATTGATTTTTCCAAAATTGAAATGATGAAAGATTACGAATCGGGAGAAAGAAACGAGAAGAGATTCGAAATCGTTCCTGGTTTCAATCGGTATCCTGAGGATCAATTTGTGAACACGAACGCATTTGGCGCTTTGTTTCGTGGAGTAGACGGGAAAATCGCCGGTTTAGGAGTGAAAATGGAAATAGAAGCGCACGATGTAGCAGTTGATGGTATTCTTTTATCAATTTGCGCTCGTGCGAGCGCGGAACGTTTCAAGGTTTTAAGAATCGTACAAACCGAGCCGTACATAATCGTCGACGCTATACCATACGAAGACGACTTTAATGCGGCCACTTCACAAGATCTCGTAGAGGACGTTACAGAAGCTGAAAAAAGCTTAATTGAATCGTTAGAGACGTTATCTAAAAACGACAACTATTATTACAACGCCGTCGGTTTATCAGAATTCGAAGATCCAAACGGGAAGGTTTCGATCAAGAAAATTCTCGAAGACGTAGCGTTTAAATCGTTCGCGTTTGCTGAAATATTTTTGTACAACAAAGACGACGTCGCTTTTGAAGTCCTAGCCAGTCGATCTGCGAAAGAACGAGCCGACATCGTCAACTCCGTCGCGAAGCAAATGAACGCCGGCATGAAGTACGGTTTGAACCCGCGAAACGCGAGAATTCTAAGAATTCTCACGTTCTGGGGCTCTTTATTCGCCGCCGGTAGTTGCCTCTCGCTCTTTCGCGAGGTGGCCGGTTTTTAATCAGTCGTCGAGAAGGGAGATATCGACGCGTTTCGTCGAAGAAAGTAGTAGAGATAACAAAACTTTAATTTTTAAGAGTTTGTAGGGACCAATTTCCTGTATTTTTTAGACCATATTTTTTAGACCAAATTTCCATTTTCCCTCTTTTCCCCTCTTTCCCTCCATCAATTCCCCCTTTTAAAACACGCAAAGAAAAAAGGCGCAAGGCGACGGATAAGGAATTAAAATGTTTTCCTTGCAACAAGCATCGCAGATCTCGATCGCGAACAAGCTACGAGCGAATGCATACAATAAAACGAATTCTTTATGCATAAATTCTATGAACAGTTCTCTCGTCTCTAATTCGCATGGGCGTGTAGCAGTACGAGCGCGTTCGGGGAAATCCTGCGCAATGAAACTCGCTTCGAACGACTCTAGAGCGGCGTCGATGATTGCGAGAGTTTCTTCATCTTCGCAAAGAAGACGAGCGAATGGAATGGAAGAGTGCTCGAGGGCGTACGAATGGGTTAAAGTGAGAGCGGCGGTTTCAGATTTCGTAGGCTCGGAAGATCAAGGATCGAGGACATCGAAAGAACAGAACAAATTCAACGCCGCAATGAGGGTGCCGAATACGGCGATGGCGAAGATTGGGAGACAATTAGGCGGAGGAGGCGCGGCTACGTTGGAGAAGGTTTCGATGGATTTGTCCTCGGCAGTGCAATCTGTTGCAGCACCGAAGTTATCCGATGGCGATAATGGTGGGAATAATGGTGGGAAGATTAATAACGGTGGAGGTGGAGGCGACGGCGACGAAGGCGACGACGACGATTGGTTCGACGAAGAAGACGGAGACGGCGAAGAAGGGGGGTATATTTCTTTGAGAGAGGGAATCCCGGAGACTTTTGAACGCGAAGCTATTCAAGCTGTTTTGGCAGAATGGTTCAAGACTATTGCGAGCTTACCGGCCGGTTTAAGAATGGCCGTGGAGATGGGCGTAGTTTCATCCGCGCAGCTCGTTCGTTTCATGTCCGTCGACGTTAGACCGTCAGTTGTGAGAATTGTCTCAAGGTCGACTCCGCAATGGGCATCGAGAGCGTTCGTTGGTCGATTAATGGCCGAACCTGCTTTTTTGTACAAGCTTGGCTTTGAGCAAGCGATCACAATCGCCGCTGGAACGATGTACGAAGTCGCGCATAGAGGCGATCGAATGAAGAAAGAATGGGACTTGGCCGCTTCGAACGTTGCGCAAATGTGCGTCGCAAACTTGGCAACTGTATGGATGCTCACACCATCGAGATCGTTCGGTGGCGTGCAAAAGTTTGGATGGCAAAAAGCGTTGGCAGCTATGCCAAACAACGCTTTTGACCGCGCTGGACCGCTGCGACCGTATACTACGGCCACTCGCATCAGCTCCGTCGTCGCCAAAGGCGCGGAGTTATCCGCAGTCGGTGTCGTCATCGGTAGCGCGTTCAGCGGCTTGAATAACGTTTTAGTCAACTCACACAAAAAGAAAGAAGGAAACAAATGGAAACCGGCCGTCCCAGTTCCGGATGTCAAGACATCCGCGTTGGGTATGGGAGCGTTCCTCGGCTTATCGTGCAACGCGAGATATCAACTCATGGGCGGTGCGGATCGATGGATGACGGATCGCTTGACGAGTTTAGGATCTGCCATCACGGCAACCGCACTCATGCGATTATCGAATAACCAAGTCGGTGAACAAACTCGATTATTCTCGTTGGGCTTACCTTTGCACGCGCAATCTTTACAACAACGCGTTCGAGGTACGACTGGATACAGTCGCGCGACGAGCGCGAGCGGCAACAGCAGCGGGGGTGTTAGGAAAACGAAGAAAATAAAACGAAAAGTGAAACGAAATGTGCCAGTCTCGGCCTCATCTCCAGCTTTGGCTTAAGAGAGAGAGAGAGAGAGCAAGGGAAGAGACGCGCTCTTTTTGTTCAACGCATGTTCTATATTTCCCAAGACGCCTTTTTTTAACTCGCGCGTTCACACATTTTTGCCGCCGTTTAGTGCAAACGGTTAAATCATAGTCTGCTTTACGCAATCATCGAACGATCACAGAACGCACTCATTGACAGGAATTAGCTATCCTCGCGCGTTTGACATCTTGTAAATAAAATTGAAGTACATTTTTGCGAACAAATTAGTCATTAGTCTGCTGGTAATCAAAACGCACTAAAGCTCTCTCGCACTGTTCATAGAAAAGAACTCCCTTCAATGACGACGACGACGACGGCCCAGCTTAATCTATCTCGAACAGCATCGTCGTCTGCTTTGTCGCGGTCTCGAATGAACAAAGCAACGATTAGAATAAAATCGATATCAAATAAAGCGTTCGTCTCTAGAAGGATTGGAAGAAGCTTTAACGAACGAAACTTTGAGTTTGATTTTCCAAACGAAGAAACGGACGAGCAAAACGCAAACGCAAACGAATTAAGGATGAAGAGATGTTGCGAAGTCGCGGATTTCATGAACGGGGAGTGCGCGCCACACCCGAAATTCGCGTGCGTAGTCTATGAACACCAAGGACGAGCGGAAACACGAGAAGCAGCCGAAACAGCGGTCTTTGAAGCGTATCAGTTTGGACAGGCTGGGGAGAAGTGCGAGAGGCAAATAGAGCGGCGCATGAACGAAGATGATTGGATGAAAAAGAACGAGAGCGAGGGAAAGAGGTACGATGTATATTTGAACATGGAACCAGTGCATGGCATAGAAGTCGCTGGCGAATGCGAGAGCGTTTTAGCGCTCGCGAAAATGAAGAACTACGTGCGAACGATTTACGTAGGGATGGTACATCCGAATAAGGAGTTCAGAGGACGAGCCGTTCGAGCGTTAGTGAATGAGTATGGGTTTAGAAAAGAGCAAGTTTGTGTTTTAGCCGTGAATACGAGAGCGGCGATGTTCGCGAGGAAAGTGAACGAGGCGTTGTTGTATAGATGCGCGACTGGCGGGTATCCGCTCGGGGTGTATAAGTACGCGATGACTTTAGATGGGAAGATCGCGTCGAGTTCTGGGAAATCGAAATGGGTGACTGGACCGGAATCGAGAGAAATAGTGTTTCGTGAACGAGCGAAGAGTGATGCGGTTATTGTTGGTGGTGGGACGTTACGAATGGATGATCCGAGGTTGACGAGCAGGAACGCGGATGGGAGTTTAGCGCATTCGTATCAACCGGCAAGAGTGGTTTTGACAGCGTCGTTTGATGTACCCGAAAATGCGAGATTGTGGGATACATCTGTGGCCGCGACAATTGTAATGACCTCAAAAGGTAAAAACCCTGTGCTGGCTAAGAAACTGAGAGATAAAGGCGTAGACGTAGTCGAATTCGAAGGCGAATTCACGATGGACAAGGTTTTGAAAGAAATGTCCCGCCGAGGATGGTTACAAACGTTCTGGGAATGCGGAGGAACATTAGCTGCACCGGCGATAAAAGCCGGTGCTTTTTCTAGAGTATTAGCATTCGTAGCTCCGAAAATAGTAGGTGGTGGGTCCAAAGCGCAGACGCCTATGGGTGACTTTGGCATCGACGCAATGGTTGACGCCGTACCTCTCAAAGCCACAAAAGCTAAAGTCTACGGCAGAGATATTTTAATCACCGGGTATTTGCCAAACGCATATTCAAAAGGTCGATTGAAGCAATTTGTCGAAGGTGGATGGATTAGCGGTAGAAGAGATGGTTTCGTTGACGTTGGAGAATCTTCTGATGATTCCGAAAGAGTCGATACGTTTGGCGAAAACGAGTTACTCGCTGATGTCGAACAGTGCTGCGCTGATGAATATGAAAACAATAATAATAATAATAATAATAAACAAGATGAAGTCATTAGTTTCTATAAGTCGTGGGATACGTATAGCGCGTTTTCAAATTTTAGCTCGCACGGCGTGAATATCGATGGCGAACAATGGCAGACTTCGGAGTCATATTATCAAGCGCAAAAATTCGACGATTCGCTGGCGGAGGGGAAAACTATTCGCGATCAAATTCGTGACGCAAACTCGCCTGAAAAAGCGAGTCGAATTGGACGAATGAAACAACGAGAACATCCAAACTTGATGAAAAAGGATTGGGATTTGAAGAAATTTGAGGTTATGGATCGCGTTTTGCGCGTGAAATTCACGCAAAATCATGACGCAAAATCATTGTTACTTTCAACCGGTAAAAAGCGTTTGGTCGAAGATTCGCCAGTTGATTCTCTTTGGGGATGTGGTCGAAACGGTGAGGGTGAGAATCTATTAGGTGAGGCGTTGATGCGATTGCGCGAAGAATTTAGAACATCGATTATGAAAGATTTTATGGTCGACGAATTGGAAAGAATGGATGAACAAGACTTGACTAATATATCATCATCTTCTCCGACTTGCGAATAATAAACTAGCACAATATGGAATTGTTGCGCGCGTTTGCAAAAATGCTTTCTTTATTTGTAAATATAATAATGAATATAATTATTATTATAATTACTACTATTATTCCATGCTGAAATCTACACTTGTTGAAGAGCGAATCTCTCTTAACAAAGCTTTCGCTGTTTGCTTCTCTGTTCCTTGGAAGTCTAATAGCTTTGAACACGCCTCTTCGGCCGCGCCAAATTTGCCTTCGCCTTTGTAGAAACGCGCTAAAAATAACAAGCCATCTATCGATTCTTGCGTCTCAGCGAAGCTTCCCGTTTCTCTTTTCAAACGCTCTAAATTTCGCAAGTGGTAATGTGCGGCTGCTTTGTATTGCTTCAACTTTTCGTGAAGTTTGGCTAATTTTCCTAGAGCAATACCTTCGTTATCGCCACATGCGACTGCTCTTTGATATACGCGAATTGCGGCGACAACCATTTGCAGTTGATCGCTTTCATAACACGCACCGACTGCGCACCACATTCTGCTATCGTTCGGACGAAGCTTAGCTGCGATTTGATAATAATACAGAGCGTAATAATGCATAGAGAGAAACTCATATGTTTGGCCTAAACCATACCACGCTCGATAATCTTTCGGATTTATATCTACGGCGCAACGATAAGCCTCTATCGCAGCTCGCGGATTCTTCATTTCCGTATATTCGTGTCCTAAAAGTGTCCACGCGGAGAGATAATCTCTGTTCAAGCGTAAAGCGCGACGAAAATACGTTACCGCTTTCTCGTGTTGTTGCTTCAACGAATAGTAGTTTCCAATGACACAGCACGTTTCTGGCGTATATTTGTTCGTGTTCGATATTCTATGCGCTAAATGCGCCAATTTCGCGAACTCTTCTTTGACGTATAAAATATTTGAGTACGCATCAACGCCCTCAATTCTATGCGGATCGACTTCAATAACACGCTCAAACATCTCTTCTGCTTGATCGAATTCTCTCAAATTGTATTGCGCGACTGCGCATTTTGTCAAGATCGAAGCCGACCTAGGAAACGTTTGCGAAACCGTCACGAACTGTTCTAAAGCCTCGTAGTTTTTCTGCGTCTCTAAATTAAACTCTGCAATGAACCATTGATAACACCAATGATTTCTCGGTAATCGAAGTTTCCCAACATCTTCGTCGTCGCAAAGATCGACTAGCGCTTGCCAAGAGTTCCAAAACGTTGGGTATAGGCGTACGGATTCGGCAAACTTAATTTTAGCCGCGTCCGTTCTCCCACGTTCGCGAAAGACTAAGCCTTGTAAATATGCCAAAAAAGCGCATTGGTGATTATTATTACCACTATTATTCTTTTCGTATTCATCTAAACCAGATTGCACTAAATCCAACTCTGGATTGTTCGCCATTCTCCCGACTAACTCGCCGCTAATCCTCGGCCCACTCGCGCTCGTGCCCTCGTTCCTCTCTAAATCATCATCGCCCATTCCTCCACCTTTCTTCCCGTCTGCACCATTCATGTTCCCACGATCACCAGCAGCTCCACTAACCCCTTTCGCGCGTTCGTTCCCTACGTCTCTCTTTTGCGTCTCGCCCGCTAAAAACAACGCGTATAACTCCAAAAACGTCTTCAAAGGTTTGTTCTGATTCTCTATCGCGGTTGAGGTCGATAGTAAATGTGCCGTTCTTCTGTATTCGTTCAGATCGAAATATGTCTTTGCTAATATGTACGTCGAATCGTTTTGCCCAGAGTTGTTCACTATTGTTCGAACAACATTTTTCTCATCACTCTCGTTATTATTACTATGGAGAACTACTTCGTGAGTGATGTTGATATCGCCACACGGTCGACCGAACCTAATCTCTTCGTGTTCTCTATCATCATCATCTCTATCATCATCATCATCGTCATTATTATTATTATTATTATATTGATTAATTGGTGGTCTTAATCCACAAAGTTGTTCGGCTGCCCACTTCGTCGCGTTTTTTAAACCTCTTATTTCACAATTCTTCACTGTTTCGAATAATTCGAGTCTTATTTTAGCCATAGTAGTGGGCTGATTATAATACCCGCCGTTCGGGTGAGATTCGTGCGTCATTTGATCGATTGCTTGTTTTTTCGATTCGATTCGATTCGTTGGAAGCGCGTTTCCTCTGAAGATTTCGTCCATCAATGTTTTGAAAGTTTCGCTCTTTCCAAAACAAACTCACATTTTCTGCAGCCTCTTAAAATCAATCGCATTGCATGAAAAAACAAACAAACCGACGAATAAGGAATCGGAAAAGAGCAACGAAGAAAACGAAGAAAAAGAACTCTCTTCGGTGAATGTCGAACCAGCTTTAGCTCGCGGTTGCGAGTTCCAGCGCTCGATTGGCCATACGTGTACAAGGCGCATATATATTGTAAAGAGAGAAAACAAAAGAAAAGACACTAAAACACGAAATATCGAAATTA
>Ga0114998_10002455_pt1 | contig 14005 bp, 14 predicted proteins | sample ArcticOcean_MG_C_5_FD_87044 | JGI IMG/M metagenome (GOLD analysis project Ga0114998, IMG submission 87044) | Marine microbial communities from western Arctic Ocean - ArcticOcean_MG_CB4_138 | ecosystem: Environmental > Aquatic > Marine > Oceanic | place: Arctic Ocean: Canada Basin | collected...
CATTTTAAAAAAACCTGAGACCTCCCAAAAACCCTCTTTTATCTAAAACCCCACTTTAAAAAATATTTAACTGCGGAAGACGTATGCCATAAAAATAACTTGAAGTTCTTTGAGGAGCCACGCCGGAACTGATGCGTAATTGCAACCTTAGGGTAATACAGTTTCTTTTTACCTTTGATATCAATTTTTCTGCAGAGATCCGCATCTTCAAGATATAAAAAATACCGCGCATCAAAACCTTTTAAATTTTGAAAATCAATGGTTTTAAAAAGCATGAAACAACCATGGATAAAATCTGGGTAAAATCTCTTTTCAAAATCTTGATCCTTATATTCATTTGACATGCCAAAATTTTTAGAAAGCCTTAACCTTCTGTTGATCAAACCCATTAATGTAGGGTGTTTTCTACAAATTTTTTGAACTTCTTTATTTGGATATAACACTTTAGGTGAAACAAATGAAACGTTTGGCTCTTTTTTCAATATTTTGATTAACGTAGGAATTACTTCTGAAGAAAAAACAACATCAGGATTCAAAATCAAATGAAACTCTGAATTAATTGTATCTAAAATAATATTATGTGCACGACCAAAACCTATATTTTTTCCTACAAAAATGTACTTTATTTCCTGATGAATAAATTCATTTTTAAGTTTATCTGTTGGACTATTATCTATTAAGATAAGTTGTTTAGAAATTGGTGTTTGAAGAAAAGATGCAATTGTTTTCTTCACTTCAGAGCTATTTTCTTTATAAAGTACAATAGTGGCAGTAACCTCAGCTGTTTGGCTCATTAGTATGCTTTTTCATCTCCCTTAAAAACACTTAAAACTGTTTGTATAATGATTTTTACGTCTAAAAAAAAGGCCCAATTCTCAATATAAAAAATATCTAAACGTACTCTATTCTTAATATCTATCGCTGTTTTTATTTCCCCGCGGTAACCACTTATCTGAGCCAAACCCGTAATCCCAGGTTTTACAATGTGCCTTTTTAAATAATCGGTTACTTCTTTTTGATATTCTAAAGACAAGCTTTCTACATGTGGTCTAGGACCTACGATACTCATGTCTCCAAGAAGTACATTTAAGAATTGTGGGAACTCATCAATACTTGTTTTTCTTAAGAAGGCACCTATTTTAGTAACTCTAGGGTCATCTTTAGAAGCATGTACTTTATCTGATAATTCATTGACTCGCATTGACCTAAACTTATAACAAATAAATTTACTGCCGTTAACACCCTCCCTAGGTTGCTTAAAAATTAAAGGTCCCTTTGATTCTAACTTTACTAAAATCCAAAGCACCGGAATTAACCAAGAAAGTATAAAAACACAAACCATTAGAGAGAAAAAGATGTCAAAAACTCTTTTTGTATAAAAGTTTTCTGTGAACTCGAACGGAAGTTTATTAACATTTAAAATCATTATCGTATCATCGTAAAACGCTATACTTTGATTTTTACTATACAACTCGGATGTATTAGGAATTAGCTTTAAAGAAATATTTTCAACTAAGGCCAACTTATTTATTTTCTTTATTTGGTCTTTGGTTAATGAAGTTAATGAACAATACATTTCATCGACTGTGTTTTTTGATATGTATTCAGAAATACTCTCTAAATTTCCTAAATATTCTTTTTCATAATATGTTTTTTTTGAGAAAAAACCAAGATACTTATACCCTAAATTAGATTTACTTTTAAATATTTTGATAATATTTTTTGAGGAATCATCAAAACCAACAACAACTGTTGTTCTAAAATTATTACCAAGAGATCTGTACTTTTTTAAAAGAAAAAACCAAAGAAACTTAGAGAAAGCGATGCTTATAAAAATAGAGGTTAATATTAAAAACTGATTATTCACAATATATCCTTCTCTGAAGATACCAAAATAAGCAAAATATCCTAAGGCTAATATTGAAAACTGTTTTACTAATAGTGCAAATAATCTAAAAACCCTTGTGTATCTATGCACTTTGTAAAAACCAAGAAGAGAAGAGCTAAGTACCCAATAAACGGTAATGTAAAGTAGAAAATAAATATTTAGATATTGTTGGTCATGAATTAAATAAACGATGCTATTTATGATAAAAACATCTGTAATTATCTGAAATGCCCTTATTAAATAAGAATATCTTTTCTTCAAGCTTGTTTGGTTTTCATTGAACAAATATATATATAAATATTTAACGTAAAAGTTTCAAAATCATTTTATCAATTGTAATTTTAATTCAATTACTTTTTCTTAGTCCAAATATAAGTTTTCTAATGTTTTTATATTTTTTTTGATATCATAAAAACTTTCGAATTCTTCTCTTGAGTTTTTTCCCATATCTTTTATTAAATGATCATTATTTAGAAAAAAATTAATTTTTTCAGCCAATTCATTTGCATCTTCTTTCACTAGAAAACCATTGTAATTATCTTTTACTAAATCTTTATTTCCGTCTACATTTGTTAGCACACAGGGTTTACTTAAAGATAAAGCTTCTATAACAGAATAGGGTAAGCCTTCATATCTTGATGAAGATATATACATCAAACTCCTCTCTAATATAGCTAAACTCTTATCTCTCTCTAACCAGGGTATTAACGTAATGTTTTCAGAAAGATTATTTTCTGAAATACTTTTTTTTATTTCTTCTAATATTGGAGAATAAAAACCGACTCCAAGAATTACTAAGTGGATACTAGTATGTGTTTGTTTTAGTTTTAGAACAGCTTCAATTAATAGTATTGTATTTTTTTGAAATGAAGGCCTCCCAATTGAACAAATAAAATCTTTTGGAAGTTTTGTTAAAAAATCGCTATTTGTCAATTTTATCTCGTTTTCAATAGAATTATTCCAAAGAACTACTTTTTCTTTTTTTATTTTCAAATCAGCTATTGCTCTGTTGTACTCTGAATTGGAACACGCAAAAGTTTTAGCAGGTAATAGACCAAAAAAACGTTCAATATTTTTTAATAAAAAATATTTCATTTTAGATTCTGCACTTAAATATGAATATGCATGAGGAGTATACACTGTTTTAGTATTAGTAATGAACCCAATAATTCTTCCTAAAATTCCACTTTTAGCGCTGTGACAATGCAAAATATTTGGTTTAACCCGCCTTACAACTTTAAATATTCTTATTAAACATTTTATATCATTTAGAAAACTTACTTCTCTTTTTATCTCACAATGAAAATAGTCTATTTTAACACCTACATCATTATTAACATTAATGATATCTTCCTTTGTATTGCAAATTATTGCATTTAAAAACTTATCACTATTAATATATTTAGTCAGCAGAGAAATATAAACACCAACTCCTGCAATTGGTCTTGCAATATGTAAAACTTTTATCATTTGTTTTTTGCTTTGTATGGAATACTAGTTAAACTCAAAAGTAAGGCATATAAGTAAACTCCTAATTGTCTGCTCAAAATATTCTCAACAAAACTAAAACTGCATATTGCAACAAGAAACATAAGGGTTAAAGTATCGTTTCTTTTAATACCATAATAAAATAGTGTTATTTGAGGAATCAATAAAATTAATAAGCCGACAATACCACCTCTTAATAATTCATTTATATACTGATTATGAGTATTGTAATTTTTGTTTATAAACCTATTTTTCTCATCCTCTGAACAAAATTCATCATAATTTTCATAATGCTCTAAAAGATTATCTCTAGTATTTTGCTCACTTCCAGATCCAAAAATATAATTGGAGTTTTTAAAAAATAGTGAAGTAGCACCTTTCCAAGTAACCACTCTAGCATCTTTTGATATTTGACTAAACCTATCTTTTAATGAACTATTACTAATCATGGTTATGAGCACTAAACCTACTAAAGTGGACAAAGTTATGGCTATATTTTTTCTCTTAAAGTCTCTGCACATCGCTATTAAACTGATAAGAACAACAATTATAATTGCCAATCTTGCTGACACCAAGATTATTAATCCAATAGAAAAAGAACAAATAAGAATACTTAAAACTTTCTTTTTATTCACTGAAAAATAATAAAAACAAATTATAATGTTTAAAATAGAAAAGAAACCTAGATATGGCCTTTCATAATTTAATATTACATTTATTTTTGAATAATTATTTAATGGATATTTTTTACCTTCCGTAAAATAAAAATAATCAATTATACCATAAACAGAATGCAATTGAATTATTAGTATACCAATAAGAAGAAATATCAGTCCTTTTAACTTTATTTCCGCATCAATTTTTTCCAAACAAAAAGGGAGGAATATAAAAGGTAATAATCGAAGAAAATTTTCTTTTTCAACAATGAAATAATTATTTAAAAAACCATTTATCAGAGTAAACAAAAAAAAAGCCAATAGGTAGTATTTAATATTACTTGGGGTTCTTTTTTTTGGGTTAAAAACTGTGCTTAAAAATAACATTCCTAAGAATACGTTTTCTATCCTTAATGAAATTGGTAAAAAAAACATTAGTAAAAAATAAAAATAGTTTGACAGGTTTGAAAGCAATTGTTTTTTCATTTTCAATCTTTTTTAGTCTTGGATGCTAAGTATTTGTATGAAAAAAAAAGTAAAATAAAAAAAACAGGTATCATTAATTTACTAAAATAAGCCATGGTATAGGCATAACTCGTCCAAATTAGTAATTGAAATAGTATAATACTTAGAAATAAAGACTTTCTTTTAATAAAGACACTTAATAGGGTTTGTACTAAAGAGACAAAAGACATTAAGAAAAAATTTACAAGAAGAGCTATTGGTAAGGGGAAAATTCGGATTAAAATTGATGGGTAAGCATTTGTCCAACTTACGCCCCTAGATGTTACCGATATAAAGTCCTCATAACTCCATGGCCAAGTTTCTAGCATTAAATGATGCATTCCTTTCCAAAGTTCAAAAACATTCCAAGTATTAGGTTTATTTAAATAAACATATTGTTCCGTTGTTCCCCAAAAAACATGTCCTTGTAAACCAAAAAACCTATAAAAAACAGATTCTAATGGTGTCATGTTTAAACTTCTAAAAGGATTACTAATACTATATTTATAGAGTACTAAAAAGAACATTGCTCCAATAAATAATAATAGATATTTATTAAAAAACCATTTAAGTTTAAATGTTATTTTTTTTTCTGATGTAAAATATAAAGCAAGTAAAACCCCTATTATACCTATAAAAAATCCTGTAAATTTTTGCCCTACAAGTAATAAATATGAAACATAAAGTAGTAGAAAAAAAATGGATGTTTTTTTATAATATTTATAAAGTATAGCTGACCCAAAAGCAACAAAAGCCATTACATTACCAACAATCGATTTTAGAGATGGAAATTTTGCATTTTCCCAAAAATTAAATTTTGATACATTTTCTGAAAAAATGGGTATTGGCGATAAAAACAAATTTAAAAAAGCCATAAAAAGCACAAAACCGATAAATACAGTTGTTATTTGGGATTCATTAATTTTACCAAATTTAATTTTAGTTACCTTAAGATTCTTAAATAGATAAGTAAATATTTTTTTGAAAAAAATTAAAGATATTATGGTTGTGATAAAAAAGAGCAGTAAAACCAAAGTACTATAAACAAAATACCCATCTCTACCTTGCTCAACAATATGTACACCAGACTCTATAACTATTAAAGAGAAAAACATCCAAATATATTGAACAAATATCATAATTGATAATAAAAAAAGACCTAAATCTTTTTCTAAAAAGTATAACATTATAACTATAGCTATAAACGTAATTAATATATTGAAAGCAATAATCATTTATAAATATTAAAATTAAATTTTTGGAAAATAGGTTTTAATAAATCGTTATACCTTAAAAAAACATGAAATTTAAGTTCATTTTTTATATGTTCTTCAGATTCTAAATATATATTTAATAAGGCACTTGAGTCAAATGAATATATATACTTTGACCCTAATTTATCAAAAAACAAATCTTCTAAAGGCTCATCCGATTCTAAATAAATTACTTCTTTTTTTAAAAACAGCGATTTTAATTGTTCTAAATTTATTCTTTTACCATGCCTGTGAGGCTTATAATATATTTTATCTATTTGATCATATAATTTATTAGATTGAATTAATTTGACTAGATCCTTTAAATTATTAAAGTATTTATTTTCACCAAACTGAGTTATATAACCTTCTTGACCTATGATTAAAACTGTATTTGTTAAATTCAATGTCCTTGTCGAGAATTTTAATTTAATTGATTTTTCTGGGAACTGCGATAACTCAGGTACTCTAACATATTGTTTTACAACATTCTTACTTTCAATTCCACTAGAATGACCTTTATAAAATTTAAATCTAACATTATATAAATTACTCAATAACCATTTTAAAAATACTTTTTTTTGTGATAAAGACTTAATTGTATGTGGGTAATAATTTAATGTACCATCTTCAACTACAATACCTTTTAAATTTTTATTGAAAGAAAAAAGCAAAAAATTGGTTAAAATATCCTCTACATAAGTAAAATAAAGCGTAATATTTTTTTCTTTTTTATAAACATTAAGTTCTTTTATAATCTCTTTGTATTGTTTAATTTTAAAAATAATGTTTGTTAACCCAGATAATTTTCCAGAAGACTGATTATTAAATGATTCTTTTGCAAAAATAACTCTATCCCAAAGTTTTAAATCATTCTTTAATGTTCTATTAGAAATTAAGATATTTTGACAATTCGTCATTTTTACATCTCTTAATATTGACTCATAAGACGAAATTTGATTTTTAGACAAACCTATATAAACATTAATCATACTTCATTTTTTTAGCTTCATTATAACGCATATAATATAATATAATAGACGAAATTACAAAAGCAGTTGCTGTTCCATAAATTCCACAAAAATGCGTTAAACTAATGGTAAAAAATAAACTTAAGCAAGCAGATATAACCATTGACTTTAATAATGCCTTGTCTTTATGGTAAATATAAAGTTTAAAGTGATACAGTAATGAGTAATTCATTAATCCAACTCCAACTATAAAAAAATAAATTAGAGGTAAATACTTTTCAAACTCAACCTTATCTTGCCAAAGTAGTAAAGGTTTTATGATTAAAAAAATAAATACAGATGAAATTACAATATGTATCAGCAAAGATTTTTTAAATTTTTTAAGGAGATTATTAATGTTATGGGAATTTACAGATTTAATAAGTTCCGGTAACTCAAAAGAGATAACTATCGTATTTATATAAACAGTAATTAAAATAGATATATTAGAGTAAAACAAAAAAACACCTGCAAGCTCCTCTCCCATAAAGTAATCTACAATAAATCTATTTGCATATTCCATTGATTTAAGGCTAATAGTTGCAATAAAAAAAACAGAACTTATTCTTATCCCTTCTTTAATCCAATTTTTACTAAATGTAAATTTTAATATTTTTTTAGAGTTTTTAGTTATTGCTAAAACAAACACATATACAATTGTTAAAATATTGGCTATTAACCAAAGTTTAAAAATCTTATCAATTGTTATTAAATTACTATTATAATAGTAGTAAAATATAATTGAACTCCAACTTACTGTTCTAAAGAATAATAACATATTTGCTAATAGCACCTTTCTAAAACCAATTAACAATCTGTAAATTTCTTGAGACAGATGTTCGGTAATAACTAGAAATAGGACAAAGCCAAGGTAAGGTTTAACGTAATCTATGTTACTAAAGATAAAGTAACCTAGAATTAGAAATAATAGATATACCAAAGAATATAATCCAAAAGTGAGTATTACTTTATTAATAATTTCTTGTTCTCCTGTGGTTTTTAAAATATCTCTTATACTAAAATTATAAAAGTCTAATCCTAAAACAAAAATTAGAATTGTAATAATTGAAGTTATTAATCCATAATTACCAAAAACATCAACATCAAAATATTTAGACATTAATGTAACTATTAGAAATTTACTTCCTATGCCTCCAATTCTTAAGAATACATTCAAAAGTTTAAAAAAAAGAGGGCTTTTAGTTCTTATTTTTACCATAAAATAAATCAGTCATAAATGTCTAGAACTGTAAATAAATTTATTAACTAAATTTACCCTTAGTGTTTGATATGTTCATTTTTTAAAAGAGAAAGTATATAAGAATCCCAATATCTCCCTTCTTCAAAACAATTTTGTCTAAGCAAACCATCTTGATGGAAATTAAATTTATTTGTAAAAAAATCAATTTTCCTTTTATCAAATTCGTATAACTCCATCCAAATTTTATTCAAATTTAAGTTATTAAAACCATAATCTATTAACAGCTTGGCTGCCTCTGAAGAAACTTCTTTATCATCCACATATATTTCATTTTTACCAATATAAAAAGAAAAATCTGCAGATCTAATAACCCAATTTACGTAAAGTAATCCTGCAGCACCTATTGCCTCATTGGTTTCTACATCAACAATTACAAACATAAAATTAATTTGCCTAGAATTTTGAAGGCTAATAAACCAGTTTTCTTGATCAGCTACCGATAACTCTCTTACTTCTCTAAAATGCTTTCTAAAATCAACATTATTCCTCCAGTCTTTTAATAATTTTAAATCCTCTTTCTCTGGAGCCCTTAGCCCAACCTTCACTCCTTTTATCATACTAAAGTATCTTTTGTGAAATGTTCTCCAAACATTAAATTAATTTTCAATTCTCTACCTATTAAATCTTTATACATGTAAGGATGAAAACCTCCTTCTCCAATAGGTCTAAGTGGTTCTAAGTCTTTTTTTGTAATTATATGTCCTGCTTTTAAGTTTGATGAAGAACAAATACATCTTCTCTGAACCATATAAGCTTGTTTTTCATTGTCCTCTACTCTCTTAACTCCATCCCCTAAAGCTGTCAACAATTCATAAGACCTATCCACCATTTCTCTCCAAGAAATAGGGTTCATAGCAAAACCGTGATCCGGACCTATTTGATTATTATCATCTGTAAAGTGTTTTTCAATAACCCTTGCTCCTAAAGCAATACTACCTAAAACAGTTGCATGTCCAGAAGTATGATCAGATAATCCAAGCATGGTATCTGGAAACATTTTTTTATAAGATTTTAAAACATTTAAATTGCAATAGTTGAAATTTTCTGAACTACCAGTATAGTTGGTATTACATTGCATTAAAACAATTTTATTTGTTTTACTCAAAGCTAGTTTCATCATTCTTTCTACATCTTCTAAATCGCAAGCACCTGTTGCAAGAAGGGTGGGTTTTCCTTTACTTAAAACATATGATATTATTTCTAACCAAGAAGCATCACCTGAACCTATTTTATATAAATCCACGTAGGGATCTACTAAATCAACAGACTCAAAATCATATGGACTTGTAAAATAGTCTAAACCTACTTTATCACATTCTGCTTTTAAAATTGAAGTCCAATCTTTATTTATACTTGCATTCTCATACACTTCAAAGACAGACTTACTCCAGTTAGATTGGTGAGAAAGCTTATTTTTTAAGTTTTCAAAACCTAATTTACTAACTATTTTTTTTGCTGAAAAATTTTGAAACTTAGCAGCATCTGCACCTGATTTTTTTACAAGATGAATAAGTTCTATTGCTTTTTCTAGTGACCCATTATGGTTTGCTCCTATATCTGCAATAAAATATAAAGAATTTTCGTCAATTAATTTACGACCTAATTTAATTTGATTCATAATAATGTTTTATTATTTCCAATGTATTGAAAAAATTTGGTAACTGCCTATTAAATTTATTTTGATAATAATTACAATCCAATGTTTGATCGTTACATCGTTTTGCTCTATCCTTAAAAGATTTTATTGAGCCTCTTTTAAGGATATTAGTATTCAAGTTTATTTTTTTTAAAAGCGCATGCCCAAATTCGTATTTTGTAATAATTTCTGTCCCTGAAATGTGTAAAACTTCATTTGGAAAACTCTTTAACGATATTAAATAGTTCAATTCTTTCCCCAAATCCCAAATAGAAATAGGATTAAATACAACATCATCAAAAAGGCTAATGGTTTCAGATACTTTAGATGAATTAATAATCCATTCTACAAAGCCACTTTTTTTTGAATTTATATTAAGCCCAATAATTGTAGTACGAATTATACAAAATTGTCTTTGACTAAAACTAGTAAAGAATTCTCCAAGCTCTTTAGACTTCCCATATATGTTTTCTGGAGAAACACAATCACTTTCCTTTGCTAAATGAAGTTGTGAAGGAAAAACTGCATCTGTAGAGATATAGATAATTTTAACGCTATTATTAGTAGCGTTCAAAAATTTCTTAACGGAAATACCATTAATTTCAAATGCTTCACTTGGATTCTCATCACAATAGTTCCCATTTGTTAATGCTCCTGACAATATTATTAAGTCTGGATTAGACCATTGAATGATTTCATTATAATTGTCTGATTTTAAATCAAAAACTTTGTAATTACTAGGTTTTTCTTCAAAAATTGAACTCCCTGTTCCATAAACTTCGTTTTCTTTTTCAAGTATTTTATATAAGGTTGCTCCTAACATACCTGATGCCCCGGTAATTAAAATTCTCATTATTTTTTATTTAAATACTTATATTTAAACTCAGCAACTTCCCAATCCTCAATCGTATCGATATCATGTGATTCCATTTCATTTAACTCTATAAAGCTAGTGTTTTCATTCCAAAGTTTATTATTAGATGCAATAACAGCTGTTTTAAAAAAATAAAATTGTCCCAAATCGTGAAATAACGCCTCTAAATCTTGCGTTCTTATTTGCATGTTTTCAGGATTAATCATTTCTATTTTATGTTTTTCAGTTATACGCAATGCCCTTTGAATCGGATGACCATATTTTATAACTGGAAAAATACAATCATAACCATTAGAATCTAATTTTCTGTAACTTGATAAAAGGATCTCTTTGTTAATGAATGGAGCACAAGGATAAATACAACAAGTATAATCGAATATCTTACCTGTTTGCTTATAATTAAAGATAACTTCATTAATTACATCAATTGTTGTAGAAGTATCTTTAGAGCTTTCACCACTTCTTAAAAAAGGCACACTAGCTCCAAATTTTAGAGCAATCCCTGCAATCTCTTCATCATCTGTTGACACCATAACCTCATCAAATAAATTTGAATCCAATGCTGTTCTAATAGAATAAGAAATAATTGGTTCTCCTAAAAATAATTTAATATTTTTTCTTGGTATTCTCTTACTTCCACCCCTTGCCGGTATAATTGCAATTATTTTCATTTTTTTTAAACTTTAAAAGAGGCATCTACATGCTCTTTAATCAAGGCCTTAAGGCTTTCAACAGTTTCCCATTCATCATTATCACCAGAAGTATAACTAAAACCCAAAGGGACTTTTTTAGCATTAAATGCTTTTAGAAAATCTTCTAACTTCCAACTATGGGTTGCTGGTAAAATAGTATAATATTTTCCTAAATCATAAGTATAAAAAGAATCTGATTGAGTTATCATCTCTTCATGAATTTTCTCACCGGGACGAACTCCTACAACTGGTTTTTCACAATTTGGACCAATAGCCTCCGCAACATCCATAATTCTATAAGATGGTATTTTCGGCACAAACAACTCACCCCCCCAAGCATGCTCTAAAGCATGCATAACCATATCTACTCCACCCTGAAGAGAGATGTTAAACCTTGTCATTGAAGGATCTGTAATTGGAAGTATATTTTCTTGCTTCTTTTTATTAATAAAAAAAGGAATTACTGAGCCATTAGATCCCATTACATTACCATAACGTACAACAGAAAATTTTATAGGGTTTTCTCCTTTTATATTATTTGCTGCAATAAAAAGTTTGTCTGAAGTTAATTTTGTTGCACCATATAAATTAATTGGAGCACATGCTTTGTCTGTAGATAGAGCTACCACCCGCTCCACTTTAGTTTGTAAACAAGCTTCAACTACATTTTCTGCTCCTCCAATATTTGTTTTTATGCACTCATCAGGATTGTATTCAGCGATATGAACATGCTTCATTGCTGCGGCATGAATTACATAGTCAATATGCTGAAATGCCCTAATCAAACGATCTTTATCTCTTACATCACCTATAAAAAATCGTACTTGAGGATACTTTTCTTCCGGAAATTCTTGCGCCATCTGAAATTGTTTTTGCTCGTCTCTTGAAAAGATAACGATTTTTCTAACTTCTGGATATTTTTCAAGGATATGAGCTGTTAAAGCTTTCCCTAATGACCCTGTTCCACCTGTAATTAATATTGCTTTTTTGTTTAAATCTATCATTTCATAAACTTTTTTAACTTGTTATCTTTTTCTGAAAGGATCATCTTTTCTAAAGGAATTTTCCAATCAATGCTTAATTCTTTATCATTATAAATAACTCCATCTTCTGCCTCTTTATAATAATAATTATCACACATATAAGAAAAAATAGTGTCCTCTTCTAAAGTAATAAAACCATGCAAAAATCCACGGGGAATAAATAATTGTTTATTATTATCTTGTGACAATTCAATTGAGAAATGCTCACCATATGTTGAGGAGTCTTTTCGAACATCTACTGCAATGTCTAAAACACTGCCTTTAACAACTCTCACCAATTTAGCTTGTGCGAATTCTCCTTTTTGCATGTGTAGTCCTCTAATAACGCCTCTTTGTGATGTTGATTGATTGGCTTGTACAAAATTAATCTCAATACCTGTTTTTTCTTCAAATTCTTTTTGATTAAAAATTTCAAAAAAATTCCCTCGTTTATCCCCAAAAACTTTTGGCTCTAGTATAAAACAACCTTTTAAAAATGTTTCAGTTACCTTCATTAAATTTTCATTAAATTTTTACCATACCCACTTTTTAGCAACGGCTCTGCTAATTTGTATAATTGTTCTTTAGTTATAAAGCCACTTCTAAACGCAGCTTCTTCAATAGAACCTATTTTTAACCCTTGCCTTTCTTCTATTACTTGTACAAACTGACCTGCTTGCATTAACGATTTAAAAGTACCCGTATCTAACCACGCGGTGCCCCTATCTAGTACTTCTACAGAAAGTTTTCCTCTCTTTAAATAGACATTATTAACTTCTGTTATTTCTAATTCTCCTCTCTTACTTGGTTTGATGTTTTTAGCTATTTCAATGACATCATTGTCATAAAAGTAAATTCCTGGAACCGCGTAATTAGACTTTGGCTTTGTTGGTTTTTCTTCTATTGATAGCGCATTGCTGTTTTCGTCAAACTCTACAACACCGTAACGTTCTGGATCATTCACATGATACGCATACACGATTCCTCCATTAGGGCTGTTATTTGCTTTTAGTAATTTTGGCAACCCAGATCCATAAAAAATATTATCTCCTAAAATCAACGCAACCTCGTCTTTTCCAATAAATTTTTCACCAATTATAAAAGCTTCTGCTAAACCATTAGGGTTTTCTTGCACGGCATACTGAAAATCACATCCTAATTTTTCACCATTACCCAATAACCTTTTAAATAAAGGTAAATCTTGCGGTGTAGAAATAATTAATATTTCATGTATTCCTGCCAACATTAGTACCGAAATTGGGTAATAAATCATAGGTTTGTCATATACGGGCATCAATTGCTTACTAACTGCTAATGTAAGTGGATGCAATCTTGTTCCTGAACCTCCTGCTAAAACAATTCCTTTCATATTATTTGTATTTACTTAAATACCATTCTATAGTTTTTAAAATACCCGATTCAAAATTCTCATCTGCCTTCCAACTTAGTTCACTCTCTAACTTATCGGCATCGATAGCATACCTTAAGTCATGCCCCGGTCTGTCTGTAACAAAAGTAATTTGTTCTTTATAAGAAGTTTCTTTTGATTGTATTTCATCTAAAATTTCACAAATCTTATGAACTATGTAAAGGTTATTACGTTCGTTTTTTCCTCCAATATTATACGTTTCTCCATATCTTCCTTCGTTAAAAACCAACTCAATTCCTTTACAATGGTCTACAACATACAACCAGTCTCTAATATTTTTTCCATCGCCATA
>Ga0114998_10002460_pt1 | contig 13990 bp, 8 predicted proteins | sample ArcticOcean_MG_C_5_FD_87044 | JGI IMG/M metagenome (GOLD analysis project Ga0114998, IMG submission 87044) | Marine microbial communities from western Arctic Ocean - ArcticOcean_MG_CB4_138 | ecosystem: Environmental > Aquatic > Marine > Oceanic | place: Arctic Ocean: Canada Basin | collected...
ATGTTGAGGAAGATGTGGGCGATGGTGCCTTGGATACCGGTTGCGTGGTGTGCAGATGACGTGATTTGCAGAGTGCGATTGTGCGAATCGGTCGGAGTTTTAACGAGTGAAGTTAACGAGAGAAACATAGATTATGATGATGACGATGATTTTATCAATAGTGGTAAGAAGGGTAAGATTGATATTGTGAAGAAGAACAATACTGCGACGAAGAAAGTTTTCGTGATGGATAGGGTGACGTATAGATTCGGAGATATCGAGCGAGGTGATTGCGTGTACGTTCCAAAACCAGGTTCATCGGTTTCGAAACGCGACGACGATGAAAATGATGGAGGAAAGATTATGGAGGTACAACGCGTCGTCGCGGTTGAGAACGACCACGTCGCTTGGAGAACGAGAGATGGGAAAGCGGGAGATATGGTCGTCCCGAAAGGGCATTGTTATGTAGCGAGTGAAGTTGAATCAGTGGAGAGCGTTGGGTGCGTTCCGTGCGGGTTGATCGATTCGAAAGTGAGCGCCGTCCTGTTTCCGGAGATGAAGATTATGGAGAGGAGGATTGATAACGCGGGTATTGCAAAGTTAAGCGAACGCGTGGTCGTTAGACGGAGGTATTTTTGACATAGATATATAGTTAAATAGTAGAAAATAGGACAGTGGTATTACAATTTAGAAATCTATGATTGGAGGAGGAAATCTTTCAACGACTACGTTCAAATCGAGGAAAATACCATTTTCTCGAACAATCATGTTCGAATAACTCAACTTCGTTCCCATTAAATCTAATTCGAGCGTTTCAAAGAATTCTTTTATTCGGTCGGATCTTTCAGTCGTGCTCTCAGCTTCGTTACCATGATCATCGCTAAAAATCTCTAGCACGTCTACATTCCCTTCTTCATCCTCGCTCGGTCTCATCGTAAATTCGTATTCAATGCTGTTCATAATCGCCTTCAAACGAAGACATTTCTTCTCCGTAATGACCAGAGGATAGCTATCAGTAACAAACATAAAGTCTAAATTATCCAACGACTTCTTCGTCAACGGATGTTTCAGAAAGTTTTTAAAATCATCCACCGTCAAGAACAACTCGGCTCTTCCCCTAGCGAAAGGTTTCCTCAATTCAATTCTGCCACTTAAGACGCTTTGATAATCGATTCGTACTCCTTCATCGCCCGCGACTGAAATTTGTAATCTCTCGCAAGTCAGGTCTTTCCTTGACTGCCAATTCGTACCACTAATCGTGACCGCTCGCAATTTCCCTAGCGCTATTGCCTCGAAATCATTCGAGTTCACGCGAACTTTAATCTCCTGGTACGTTTTCAAATTTAATCTTAACACGTTCGTCGCGATTGTTTCGATCACTTTTGCTGAATTTGAATTCGATGAAGAAGATGATGAAGCGTAATGATAATAATAATAACGTTTTTTGTTCGTTTTTTTCGACGATTTAATCGTCGTTCGGTAGTGGCATTGGAAACAAGAACTCGTCATGCGCTTTCTTTTAACAGAAACTCTCCAATGCGCAATTCGCAATTGCAGCTGAATTGGAAACAACAATGACCACTTTTTACTAAAAATGAAGAATTGTGTACGCCGTGCTGTGTGATTAATTTGTATTATTCAATATACCGGTATATATATATATATATATGACTTTAAACGATGTGTACTTTCATTTTCCAACTCTTTTTGGTTTTCAATAATATAATAATATCTAATTTTATTTATTTATTTAATAGCATCAACACTCACACACTCTCTCTATATAATCTCTCGAAAATAAAAGTGGTTCGTTGTTTAGAGCGGGACGACTTTTTCCCAAGTGAAGATATTTAAATCATCTTCTCTGCCAAAGTGACCGTACGCCGCGGTCGTTTGGTATCTCTTGTTACCACCTCTCTTCAAGTCCAAGTTCTTACCGATCATTCCTGGTCTAAAGTCAAACGCGGCTTCGACTTTTTTGAGAATTTCTGCGTCTGAGATTTTGCCAGTGCCGTAAGTATCGATGTGAACTGACAAAGGTTTCGCGACGCCGATGGCGTACGAGATTTGCATCAAGCATCTTCTCGCGAGGCCTGCGGCGACGACGGATTTCGCCGCTTGTCTAGCAATGTACGCTCCAGATCTATCAACCTTTGTTGGATCCTTACCAGAGAAGGCGCCGCCGCCGTGCGCGCCCCAGCCTCCGTAAGTATCGATGATGATCTTACGTCCAGTTAATCCGGCGTCGCCGTCTGGGCCACCGATGACGAATCTTCCAGATGGGTTCAAGTGGTAAATAGTTTTGTCGTCCAAATATTTAGCCGGGATGACTTTTTTGATGACTTCGTTCATCAAGTCTTCCGCGATTTTTTCGTTCGATACGCCGTCTTTGTGTTGAGTGGACATTAAAACGGTATGCACACGTAAGGGAACCATCGCTCCGTTGTCGTTTTTGTATTCAATCGTGACTTGCGTCTTGCCATCTGGCAACACCCATGGACAAGTGCCATCTTTACGCACGACTGTTAATCTGTGCCCTAATTGATGCGCCAAGATCAAAGTCAACGGCATTAAAGTTTCGTGTTCGTCGGTTGCGTAGCCGAACATGATACCTTGGTCGCCGGCTCCAATGTCTTCGAGGGCTTTAGTGCCCATACCGTGCACACCTTGACCGATATCAGGTGATTGCTCGTGTAATCTAACGAGGACTTCGCACGTGTTACCGTTCAAGCCATCTTCTTCGGAGATGAAACCGACGTCTCTGCATACTTGTCTCACGACGGCTTCGTAGTCCACGACCGCCTTCGTCGTGATTTCGCCAAAGACCATGACCATGTTCGTCTTCGTTGCAGTCTCGCATGCGACTTTAGCATCCGGATCTTGCGCTAAAATTGCATCTAATACTCCGTCCGAGATTTGATCCGCGAGTTTATCCGGGTGACCTTCGTTTACCGACTCCGAAGTGAAGAGAAAGTTTTCAATCTTTTGAGACATTTTTTTTTCTGTGGTCATCAAGTAAAGTTTTTTTGGGTGATGTTAGTTTTCTTTGTCACGGGTGCGCGGAGGACACGCGCTGCCGCCACTGCGCGACCACGCGGAATAAACGGACTCTCGTAAGAACTGCACAGAGGAATTCAATTTACGCTGGAATTTCGTTTCGCTCGTTCGCTTTGAAATTCGCGCCGAAACTCTGTTCCACGATCGCAAAAAAGAAACCAATCGGTTCTCTCTTCATCTTCATCATCATCGGTCGGCGCTTTTTTTTGCGTAAACGAACGAGCGCGGGCTCTTTTTAAAACGAACAAAACGCGAATTTCGGGATTAAAAAAAAATGACAAAATCGAGTTCGCGAGCGCTGTTCGCTGTCATTTCTCCGTCTTTTCGCGCGTTCATTAAGGCGTACCTGTTTACGTTTTTGTTTTTCCTTTTTTTTCGCGTGTTTAAATGTGACGACGTGCTGAGACTTCGAAGTTTTTAAATATTCTTTTTTTTCCCAAGGCCGCCCAGCAGACAACAGCAGGCAAAGGCACTGCTTTAAGTAAAAGTATAAAAAGTTTTTAAAAACTGTTCTATTTTCGTCACATTCTTCGCTCGTTCGTATACCATTTTGATTAAAACGTTGATATTTTTAACAGCAGAGCCTAATACGTTCGTTTTTAATCACGCTGTGAATTTTCAGCTCATTTGATAATCATTTAATGTTCTCCGCGCGTCGTTAAAGTCCCAAACATTTTTTTCACAAAATTTTTCCCGCACGCATAAAACAATCGCAAACGAAAGAGAATGGAATTCTCAAACCGCTGCACAAAAAATGGCAAAAAGAAAATTCTAATCGATCGCCTTAACCGCTCGGCCACGTCTGCCTAAAACATCTTCGCAGACGGCAGGATTTGAACCTACGCACGTATTACGTAATCGATGGCTATATATATAGCTATTTTTGCAATTTAGCAAAGACTACGTTGGAGTAGGGTTTAAGACAAAATTTAATATTTATATTTATACTTATATATATATGAATTCATTAAACAAAACGCGCATTTTAATCAATCGATCATCGTTCAATATCAAAGGCGTAATAAGTACACGCGTCGCACTGAGCGAAAAATACTCACCGTTATCAGCAGGCAGGGTCGGCGAAGAGAGATTTATAATTGTGGCAAAGATAGTGCTACTCTATATCAGTGCGCTTGATTTTCTAATTTTTAGTCTTGTATGCTCGCACAAGGAGATGCTAAATGCTAAACGCTGCACTTTTTAAAGTGCCACGTACCGGCACGCATCTCTTTTCTACATCACTAACTTACACCGTACTGATTACTACTGACTAATAATTGCTTCATCGATGTCTTCTAAATCGTCTTCCGTGTTAGAGTTCAAGGTCAGTGGAATGTCGTGCGAGCGATGCGTGCGTTGGGTCACTGATACCGTTGAACAAGTGAACGCACTATTCGACCGAGATCCGTTAGTGGCAGTGATATCGCGAGTTGAGATTACTTTAGTGAAGCTTAAGAAGAAGAAGGAGAAGAAGAGGGAGAATAGTAATAATACTAATCTGAATAATGATGCGAATATTCATTACGGTAACATGACTGTAATCGTTGTGAATGAGAACAATAGTAATAATAATAATAATAATAATAATAATAATATCAAAGATGATTTAGTGGTAAAAGTGAGTGAGGAGATCATTAAAGCGCTCGATAGGAAAGGGTATGGATGTGAACGAAAAAAAATAGGATCGTCATCAAATAATGGCGATGATGATGATGAGAGAGATTATGAGGAACGGTTGTTAGTAGTGGAACAATCGTCATCATCATCACAGACTATGAACACACCGGTAAGAAACGTGAAGACGTCGACGTCGAGAACAAAGACGAGGACGTATCATTTCAACGTCGAAGGGATGACGTGCGCTTCGTGCGTTTCCGCAGTTGAAAACGCGATTAAATCGATTAATAAAAATGATAACGAAGGAAGAATTGAATCGTTTTCGGTTAATTTGTTGAGCGAATCAGCGACCGTCGTCGTTTTTGATTCAGTCGACGATGTGTTATCTCCAGAACGAATCGCGGAGGAAATATCCGATTTTGGTTTCGAAACCACTGTGTCGAAACCGGACGCGATGCGATTTTCAGTCACTGGGATGGTTTGTCAATCATGCCCACCGAGGATTGAAAACGCAATTTTGAGTCGTTTTAAAAACGACATATTGACAGTATCAGCGTCAGAGTTGTTGGAGAAAGTAGTCGTCGAGATGAAACCTGGAGCGAACGCAGTAGGCGCTCGAGACGTTCTTTATTTCATTCAAAGTTTAGGATACGGATGCGAGATTTCGGACAATAATAATAATAACAATAACAACAAGGATTCTTCACGACAAGAGAGTAAATTAAAACTAGTCGAGAGAAAGTATAAGAAGCAATTCTTAGTATCGGTCCCGTTGGCGTTACCTTTGCTTTTGATCATGATCGTGTTCGATCCAATCGATGAAACCAAAACTTTCTTCATGCAAAACGTGTTTAAGAACATTCCCTTGATGTGGGTCATATCATGGATTTTGGCAACACCGGCACAGTTCGTTTTAGGCTATCAGTTCTACGCGAGAGCTTTTTCTGCTTTTAAGCATAAAACGGCTACGATGGATACGCTCATTGCGATGGGTACTTCGGCGGCGTACTTTTACTCCGTTTACGTCGTTTTGAAAAACGCATTCATGAAACAGGATATGGATGATCGTGATGAGCATGGTGGAAACATGGACCATAACTCGATGTCAACAACCACCACCACCACAACAAATGAATCAAACAAGAACCATCACGACGCGATCTTTTTCGAAACATCCACGGTATTAATCTCGTTCGTTTTATTGGGCAAGTGGCTCGAAGCGAGAGCAAAAGGTAAAGCTTCGGAAGCTATACAAAAGCTCGTTTCTTTAGCGCCTAATACTGCAATCATATGCGAAGTCGCGAAGAAAGAATCAACAAATGTAGAAGAAGAAGTAATAATAGATATAGTTAGCGAAACCGAGATTCAATCGAATTTGTTACAACGCGGAGACGTCGTAAAAGTACTCCCTGGACATGCGTTTCCAGTCGATGGAACAATTTTGAGCGGTGAAACGTCTGTAGATGAGTCCGCGATCACTGGCGAATCCTTACCAGTTCCGAAAACGAAAAACTCTCAAGTCATCGCCGGTACCACGAATACGTTTGGAACCGTTTTCGTTACGGCTACGAACGTTGGCGCCGAGCGCGCGTTGAATAAAATCGTGCGCTTAGTCGAAGACGCGCAAACATCCAAAGCACCGATTCAAGCTAGAGCGGATAAAATTTCCGCTATATTCGTCCCGTGCGTGGTCATTTTAGCGTTTTTGTCTTTTATTTTTTGGCTCATTGCAGTGAAAGCGACTGATTCGGTTCCGAAATCATGGACGGAGGAGGAGGGAGAGTTTGTATTTTGTTTCGTGTTTTTCGTGACCGTTCTAGTCATCGCGTGTCCATGCGCTTTAGGTTTAGCAACGCCAACTGCCGTAATGGTTGGAACAGGAGTTGGTGCAAAGATGGGTATTTTGATTAAAGGCGGACAGCCGTTGGAAATCGCGCACGACGTTACGGTTGTATGTTTCGATAAAACCGGGACGTTGACGCTCGGGAAGCCGACCGTTATCGAAATCGTTTGTTCTTCAAAAGATCACGACGAAGGTACGTTACTGAAAATTGCAGCCGTCGCAGAAAAGAGCTCGGAACACCCACTTGGTAAAGCGATCGTTTCGTACGTTGAAAAAGAACGAAAGATTGATTTTTCAGATTTATCGATTTCGAATTTCTCAGCCGTTCCCGGACGAGGTCTCGAATGCATGTTGAACTTCAATCATAGTAATAATAATAATGATAATAATAATAATAACAATAATCGAGCAGCAAAGAAATTGCGCGTAGGGAATCCAGACTTCATTCTTGGAAACGCGTCTGTTTCTTCTTCTACAAATGATTACTTTTTGAGTAGTAGTAAGAGTAGTATAAGCGCGTGCGAAGAAAAAGGGCGCACGGTTGTTTGCGTCGAGTTAGATCGAGTTTTCCTTGGATTCATTGCGTTGGCCGATAGGCCCAGACCAGAAGCAAAGCAGGCACTGAAAGCTTTGAAAGCTCGAAATATTGAAATTGCGATGATTTCCGGCGATAATAAATCCGTCTGTGAAACAATAGCGCGTCAAATTGGTAGCATTGATTACGTTTTTTCGCAATGTTTACCTCGCGATAAAGTCGCGCGCGTGAAAGAGTTGCAACTGCGAGAACGGAAAAATGTAAATAAAAAGAAGAAGAACAACGTCGTCGCGTTCGTTGGCGATGGTGTAAACGACGCGCCGGCTATGACGCGCGCGGATATTGGCATCGCAGTCGGCGCTGGGACCGATATCGCGATGGAAGCCGCCGGCATCGTGTTAGTAAAATCGAACATTTTCGATGTCGTACACGCGCTCGATTTATCTCGAGCGACGTTTCGTAGGATTGAAATGAACCTGTTCTTTTCATTAGGCTATAACGCGCTCGGTATTCCAATAGCTGCTGGGTTATTATATCCATTCATAAAAGTGCGTTTACCGCCCGAAGTCGCCGGTTTAGCTATGGCAATGAGTTCCGTATCCGTGGTTACTTCGAGTTTGTTATTGAAGCGCTTTAAACCGATGATTATTACTGAAGACGGTGAAGAGGTCAAAGTAGAAAGTAACGCAGTAGAATTAGATATACTCTAGTAGTTTCGCATAAGTCAAATAAAAATAAAATACACACATAATTCAACAACACCGTTCGACTATGAGTAAATCGCCCCTACTATCGCGCGCGATCCTAATCTCATCGTTAACATACACCGTATCGAACCAGCCTTTCCCAAACGGCGGTATCGGCACCTCGAACCCACTCGCAAACGTAAACCTCGCCTTTGTAAACTCAAACCTCACCCTTTCCTCGTTCTCGCTATACTCGATCACTGAATCCACTACAAACGCATTCCCGTTTCTAAACTCAACCGCGTTCGATAACGTCTTTTTCTCGACGTCGATGGTCTGATACGCGACCGACGCCGCGAAGTTCTCTAAAAGAAACAAAGTCTCTCTCTCACTCGTCCAAAGAAGCTTCCACTTCGCGTTATTACGCAGCAAACGATCGCTCGTCCTCCTCTTCTTCCTCTTCTCGGATATTAAAATCTCTGCTATTACCATCTCTATCTTTTCGCGCTTATTTGATTTTATGCCCCTATTATCTTCGTTCACAATCGCTAACAACGTCTTAACTTCGTCCACTACTGCGTCTTCTCCTTCACTGCTATTCCTCCTCCTACTGCTGCTACTACTACTGCGACTCGTTCGAAGCGGACGACGATGCTCGAACGACGAATTATTTCTAGCGCTTTGCTGCATCGAAGTGTTCGTTTTCCCCATCGCCGTCGGTATCATCCTCTCTCGCGCAGTCTGCGTAAACATTTTTATTTCGAAGTTTTAGATATAAAAGTTGTAAAGTTCTGATTTCGTAATTTGCGCTTTTGAAGTGTTTGGAGCGCTTTCGAGAAGTGCCTCTGTGTCATATCTAGAACGCGCTCTCTGCAGTAATAAATCAATCAAAAATCAGAACATATCCAAAGGAATAAGTAAAGACAGCGATCGGTTTTTTTATTCGATCGAGTATACATTTTATTTAAGCTCGTGTACGTATTGATTTAAGATCAGCGAGAACAATCAGTTTTAGATATAAAGAAGTTGCGAAGTTCTGATTTGCACTTTTGAAGTGTTTGGAGCGCTTTCGAGAAGTGCCTCTGTGTCATATCTAGAACGCGCTCTCTGCTCTTTAGTATTCAATCAAAAATCAGAAACAGCTCTCGTTGAAGCGAGAGAGAGGAGAGCGAGAGAGCAAAGAAGTTAGTAGCAAACAACGGTCGGACACGATTTGAACATTTTTGTATCTAAAAGTCTACGTTTTCAGTAACTCGCGAGATTTCATAGAGAGCTCTCGATGCGTCGAACGACGAAAGCGGTTGGGACAAAGAGCGCTGCTGATACTGATAACGACGAACGAGAACCGTACATAGGCACGAATTACGATAAAACGAGGAAGATTTATTTGAAAGATGTGATGGCCGAGAGACACGAATTCGTACTAAAGTACTCGGAAACATTTTTACGATTCGTGAAGCGTAGGAAAATGATATCTAGGTCGGAAGATTTGAGCTTGTTCTTAGTGTTTTTGGAATGTTTTGCGTTCGTGGTTATACCGGCGATTTCGATGATCGCGTGCAGGACGAGTAAAGTATCGATAGTGTTAACGTGGTTCGTACTCACGAGAGTTTTTTATTTCCAACGGTTCATGTTAGCGTTACATTATCACTCGCATAGGAAGATATTTCCGAGAGGGATTATCGGGCGAATCGCGAACGCAGTACCTACGTTGATTATAGCACCAATGTTTGGGATTCCTAGTGGGATATATTGGTTTCATCATTGCGCGATGCATCACGTGCATGGGAATAGGAAAGGGATGGATTTGAGCTCGACAGAGAACTATCAAAGGGATTCTTTTAATGCGTTTGTAAAGTATTGGTTGCGATTCGCGTTGTTTGCGCCAATCGAATTGCCTATTAACATTCGAAAATATAGAGGTTTGAAAGATGGTTTCATGTGCTTCATGTGTTCATTAGTGACGTTTTCGTTTTATTTGTATTTGCGCTGGAACGTCTCTAGAGTCTGCGCGAATTGGATATTAGCGTATCCATACATTTTAGCGACGTTAGCTTTAATGTTCGGGAACTGGTCGCAGCACGTTTTCGTATGTCCTTTAAATCCTAGGAATGATTTCAAGAGTACGTATACTTGCATTAATTCGTTTGAAAATCAAAAAACGTTCGACGACGGCTATCACGTACAACATCACCTCGATTCTCGATTACATTGGACAAAATTCGCTGTTAATTTTTGCACAAAGCAAAGTTTAGAAAAGCATGCGAAAGAGGATGCATTAGTTTTCGATGGCTTACATTTTTTCGACGTCGGATTATGCGTCATGTTAGGAAGGTTTAGCTATTTAGCAGAGCGATTAGTGGTTTTAGACGCACAGAAAAAGAAACGAACGAAAGAGGAAATAATTAAAGAACTAAGGCGCAGGTGCGAGCCTGTTCAATTTTAGTATATGATGATTATGATGAATATGATTTATTTATTTACTTATTTACACAGACGACGATGATAATCGTCGCTTAAATCTATATTGCAACCCAATCGTGCCTCCTTTTTTCCAAAAATATGTATCAACAGTCGCGAGCGACATCGACAATTTTAAAACCCTCCCGTTCGAAAGGATTTCTAGTTTTTCCAGCGTCTCTTCGTCCATTTTCAACTTATCACCGACGTATTTCTTCACTTTACTCATGGTCAAAACACGCGGCGCGTTGACAGGTTTCGTTTTTATTGCGTTCACGTCGTAATCATGAAAATCGTGAATTGAATCTTCGCAAGGAGTCACAGTGAAAGAAGATTTTGCCGAAGCAACCGCTGGGGTAAGTCCTAAAGCGCAGTCTAACGCCCACTTTGGAACATTAGCAGCCATCTCCGGTTTTGAAATATCTAACGGCGTGAATTTCGAAAACTCCAATGGAACCGATTCTGCATTTCCCGAAGAAAACCGAAGTCTCGGTTGAGAGTTATTGAACTTAAAAGCTCTGAAGCTGTTCGGACGCTCTGCATCATCCATCGATTCACGACCGCCCTCGCTGACGGCTCCCTTATTCTGAGCGTCATATTCTTCCGATGAAGACGACGACGACGACGATAAATCGCGATCTGTTCCCGAGTCATCTTCAACACGCTTTTTTTGTCTTTGCTTTTCAGCCTCTTCCTCTTTTTGTTTTGCTTTTTTGCGTTTTTGCAAAGCTTCTTTTTTTGCGCCGCTCAATTTTTTTCTATCCAAAGTATCCAAGTGAATTCCAACGAGCAATGCTTTAACCATCTCAAATCCTAAGTTCAGTTTAGCGTCACTGCCGGCGGAAGAGTCGCCTAGATCTGTCGCGTACGCTTCCGCCTTGGCGAAAGACGATGGGGCTAATGAAATTTCCACCGATCCTTCGCGATGGGATATGCTAAACCACTTCGGTACGGCGCACGGCTCGTTAATCTCTGCGTCGTTCAAAACGTCTTCAAACGTGCGTCTTCTACTTCCAGACGATGGAAATGTTTTTTGTAAACCTTCTGAGACGTGCCAAACGGAAATAGTACCGGAATCATCTTCGGTTAAAATACGCATTCGGTCGTGGAGTTCCGCCGTTCTGACGACAGCCGAGGCGGATGGTATTATTCCACTAGGTGTCGCATGCGATGGACTCCTTTTTTCTGGACTATTAGTATTTCCGTGTTGTTGCAGAAATCTCTTATGCCCTGGACTGTTTTTCGCTTTTGCGTTCGTGTGAAAACCTTGCGAAGCTGGCGAGGACGGATGTAATAATTTTGCCGGGCTACCCACAGTGAACCAATCATCAGACTTGCTTATGCTCGTTGACAGCAGCTGGTTATTATTACTATAACTATTATTATTACTATTGTTATTATGTTGTTGTTTCTGTCGATCACGGCCGCTGTTATTACTCGGGATCACATCAATTCTCCATCGTCGAACATCTTTACCAGTCGTACAAACCCAAGCCTCGGAAGCGTTTGCGCTCCAATCGATGCACAAATCCAAAACACCGTTTTTACCGCTACTATTGCTCGTCTCTCTGCACAAAATTGCAGATTTACGAGCTTTAATATCTGTAATGCATATTTCTCCCTTTGCGCCTCCAGAGTAGAATCTCGTAAAGTTTGCGTTTCCAGAGACTGACCAGCATCCACCTTCGTGCGCTCCAGCGAAGACGTCTGATTGACGTCCCGACGATATATCCCACACGCGTATGGTACCATCAGACGAAGCCGTTATTGCAATTTTACCGTCATCATTAATGCACACACTACGCACGATATCGGTGTGTCCTTTAAGCTTTGAAACTTTGCGTTTACTACGCACGTCCCAAACGCGCAACGCTAATTCAGTGCCGCCGGAGACGATTAAATTCGCATCTTTTGCAATACCGACGCAATAGATTGACGCTTTAGCGCCTTTCAGTGAATAATCGTCGATATTATTATAATTTCTATCACTATTATTATTATTATTCGACCATTTTTGCTTCAACGTTTCTACGTCCCAGGCAAAGAGCTGGCCGCCGAGTCCTCCGCTCGCTAAAATCGAGCCATCTCTATTTGTCGCGAGCGACATGACGTAATCATCGTGCGCGCGCATCGCACCTAGAGCGCACGAAGCGTCGCTAATACCACCCGTATACGAAGCATTAACATCATCGTCTACAGACCTATTAATACTACTACTATATGATCCCGAAGGTGACCATAACCGCACGGTTTTATCGCTCCCAGCCGAGGCGACTAAATTCCTCCCATTCGCGCTCGGCACGTGTTTAACATCATTCACCCACCCTCGATGTCCAACGAACAAAGCGACTTGCACGCTCTCGTCTCCAACGTCCTCGCTCTTGCTCGTTCTTGCGCTAACGTCCCATAACCTCACGCTCGCGTCTCTTCCCGCAGTGGCTAACAAAACCTTCTTCTTAGTAGTAGTAGTAGTAGTATTCTCATCCTCATTACTATCGGTTCTAATACCGAAGAATCCATCGTCGTAACTCAAATCTAATGCATTCACGCCTCCAACGTGTCTTTCCTCGAACTCAGCCTTCGGCAACGCGTACGCGATCGGTCTCCGTTGCCTTTGCTGTTCGCGTAAGAAATACTCTTGTTGGTTACCGTTGTTATTAGTCGTCGTACTCGTCGCGCCGTGCCCGTAACTCCCCGCACCGAAGAAATGCATATCGCGCCGTTCGATTCTTGCAACTCTCTCTCTCTCTCTCTCTCTCTTCTTACTTAAAACAAGTGGCAAATGTTATAAAACAGCGTCCAAAACAACACGAACGAAGCGAATCCGGCGCTCGCGCCACTACTAAACACGCTGAACGAATCCTCAACGAACAACTTCGGTTCCCTTTCACAGCTCACGACTAAGATTAACGAACCGCAGACGACGGTGGTCGCCGCGAACCAAAGTAAGCCGATTAAGTCCGTGCAGCCGATGATGCCGCACGCGGCACCGGAGACTATCGCGAGAAACGTAAACCTGTTCTGTGCCGAAACTAAGTTGTTCTGGATCGCTCGTTGCGAGTTCACTAAGTACTTCTCCTCTCGTTGCAATTGTTCGTTTTCGCTCGCGGTTTTGCTCGAGTCGTTCGTTTTATTGCGTGGCATGTGCACGGCCTCGTGCGAGTTCGAGTTGGTAATCGTCTTCTTCTTCTTCTTCGTCTTCTTTATCGAAACTCGGAGTCGCAAACTCTGATGGTCTTTGCGCTCTCTTTTGAGGCTTTGAAAGTCTTCTCTGGCGACCGGGACGATTTCAATAGAAGGGTCAAACTTCGGTCAAAAATGGGCAGTAGAGGGGTACTTTTGGGTCATATAGGGGTCAAACTTCGGTCAAAAAATGAGCAATGGAGGGGTACTTTTTCGGTCAAAGAAGGGTCAAACTTCGTTTAAAAATGAATAATATCAGAAGGGGTACTTTTTCGCTCATACAGGGGTCAAACTTGGGTCAAAAAATGAGCAGTAGAGGGGTACTTTTTCGGTCAAAAAATGAGCAGTAGAGGGGTACTTTTTCGGTCAAAAATGAGCAGTAGAGGGGTACTTTTTCGGTCACAGAGGACAGAACAGTCCACAAAAACTCGGTCTGCAAAAACACGCGGCAGAACGAAAATGCAGTTCTCGACCGCGCCTCAGGCGACTAATCAACAAGTGATCTCGTTAATCGAGCGATTGCACCAGAATAAAACAAAATGCGCGCTTAACGAGATCACTTGTTGATTAGTCGCCTGAGGCGCGGTCGAGAACTGCATTTTCGTTCTGCCGCGTGTTTTTGCAGACCGA
>Ga0114998_10002463_pt1 | contig 13982 bp, 9 predicted proteins | sample ArcticOcean_MG_C_5_FD_87044 | JGI IMG/M metagenome (GOLD analysis project Ga0114998, IMG submission 87044) | Marine microbial communities from western Arctic Ocean - ArcticOcean_MG_CB4_138 | ecosystem: Environmental > Aquatic > Marine > Oceanic | place: Arctic Ocean: Canada Basin | collected...
TCTAAGTACATTCCCGAGTTTGCCGACATGGTCGTGGTATCTGAAGTGGATGCCTATGGTGACGTGTCCGCAACGACTCCCGCATCCACACAAATCAAGATCGTTGATCTTTTTACTCACTCCTCTGGAATTAGCTATCCATTTGCATCTAGTAGCGTGCAGAAATCCTACATTAATAGTGGCATAATTGACGGACTCACTAACAAAAACACTACCCTCGCCGCTCAGATGAAGTTGCTGGCTAGCCAGCCTCTGCTCTTCGAACCCGGCTCTGGGTACGAATATGGTCTTGGCCTTGACCTACTTGGATACCTAATCGAAGTCGTTAGCGGCAAAACATTAAACCACTTTTTTATTGAAGAAATCTTCACTCCTCTGGGCATGCTGGACACCCATTTCTATCTGCCAAAATCAAAGCATGATCGTCTTGTGACACTGTATGCGGAAGCAGAAAGAGAAGGTTTAATACCCTCGCGAGGAGATGAATCCAATATTATTCTGGACAATCCACGATACCCTGCTGGGAATGGGCAATCTTACTATTCGGGTGGAGCCGGTCTATCTTCCACGGCCGCTGACTACTCGCGCTTCATACAAATGCTGCTCAATGATGGCGAGTTCAATGACTCACATATCTTAAGTCGGAAGTCTGTGGAGCTTATGCAAAGTGCCCGCATAGATTCGAATGGCGATCAAATTCCCGATTTCGGCTTGGGTTTTGAAATTATTGGTGACATAGGCAGTAGCGGGGAACTGGGGTCAACAGGTAACTATTCATGGAGCGGTGCATTCCTTACCTCTTATTGGATTGATCCGAGCGAGGATCTAATCGCGATCTTTATGTCACAAGTCCGCCCAAGCCAATCTGACATTCGGGCAAAATTCAACACCTTGGTTTACCAGGCACTTGAGTGAGAGGCAACATCTCGTCATGGACCGAGCCCGAAAACTACTTATGCATCTCGTGACCTAAAGAAATAGCAGTGAACATAAAAAGCGCATTGAATCGTTGTGATTCATCGTTAGGATTGTCGCCATAGCGTGCATGAGAAGACTTCGGGACTTCGCCCTCTTCCTAGCAGCGTCTTCTCGGTAAGTAACTTCTCATTCCAACACACTCTACCCTTATATTAAAAGTTAGGTGGAGCGGTGAGCGAAGGTTTTGGCCCAGCCGCGGTTCTCACGTGTGTCCAATGCCCCCAGTACAGTTAGTGAATAAAGCATTAACTTTGAAGGTCGACTCGCCAATGGAACTAACAGGCATCCTATTCCGAAACTACTGCAAAGATAATTATATTGAAAATGACTTAATTACGCCCGCAATTTAAAACGAGCAATCACAGCGCATCGAATCCCTCAATTATTGCTCGGCTATCTCCACCAATCCCGGCAACGCCATAGTTTGAGTAGAATAAAAGCATTCTCAACGTAATTCGAGTCGTTCTATGCTGGCAAACGCCCAATGACTCGCTTAAAAGCATATGACCCTACCCAAATCGCTAATGTTGTGGCCATTTAACCTTGATTTATATTATACATTTGTATAATATAAAGCTCATGCACATTTAAGAGAGGTCTTAGTCGTGCAGGCTTTGGGTAAGTGTCATGGCTATTGTCGATGCATTTATCTCTCCTTAGAAGGTCTTTAGCCCAACAACAGTGGTTGTTGGGCTTTTTTTCCTCCAGAAATAGCTAATCCCACCACCTCAAAAGTTGCTACTTGTGACTTCATACCGTGCCCCTAGATTCGATTAATTAGCTACCCTTTGATATACATAGGTATTTTACGAAAGAAACAAGAATGCAGAATATCGAGGAGCTAGGCCAGATCGGAAACGAAAGTCAGACTACCTGATCTTCGCTTGATTCTCATAACTCATCGAGGACTTCCCTTGCTACCAGAGATTCTTTACACTCTCGAACAAATGACAAATACTAAACCTCCCGCACCAACGGCCACCACGCAGCAAAATACGCCACTGACAGATAAAGCGCTGGCTTATCTGCGTGATGCAATCCAGACGCAAAAAATCAATCCTGGACAGGAAATTGATTTTGTTGCGCTTGCTCAAAAGTTAGGCATGAGCCGCACACCCATCCGCGAATCGATACGCCAGCTATTGACTGAAGGTCTACTTGAACTGTTGCCAGGCGGCACAGTGTGCGTAATTCAGTTATCAGCTTTAGAAGCTGAAGGTTTTTATCATGTTCGTGATGAACTAGAAATTGTTGCTGCCCGCGCCGCCGCTGTGCATATTTCAGACTTAGAAATCGAAGTGCTGAAGGCTAATTTAGCACTGTTTGACAGTGCAAGAGCTAAACCAAAGAGGCTTTACCAAATAGACAACCAATTTCATAACGTACTGCACGACGCTTGTAACAATAGTTATTTGTCACAAACATTGCGACGCTTACGCATTAGAATTGGACTCCTTCAAGGGCGACCATTTAGTAACTCTGAACGGATCAACGATGCATACAAGGAACACGCATCTATTATCAAAGCTCTCGAATTACATGATCCAGATAAAGCCGAAAGAGCAATTACCAAGCACTATCGAAGCGCACGCAAATCAAGGCTGTCACTTTTCTGACCGCAAATAAAGACTTCTCGATCATCGCCATACATAGTGCATTCATTCCGTAGGCTTATAGTAATGCTGGGCATAGAGCTCCTCGCTGGTGACCGGGTAGTTGTGGATTTGAAAAGATGGTAGCGCCAACAACTGAATCATGAAACATCCCCGGACCGCTCGGTGTTGCGGCGCTCTAGCTGAGCGACCGACTTTAGTGCAATCTAGCCTTGACTATATTATTCAAATGTATACAGTAGTGGCGATGGATGATGGTGTGAGCATGAACGCTACAGGCAATTAAGAGAAATGTCATACAAAGTTGAAATTACGAATTGAATTTATTACTTGCCTCATCTACGTATTTAGCCTTGCACCAATTTTTATTAGGCTATCTTTTCTACAATCAAAGGCTCCTTTAAAACTCTCTATCAAATGACAAAATCTGAACAGCCCGCCCCAACAACTGCGCACAAAAATATGCCACTGACAGATCAAGCGCTGGCCTATCTCCGTGATGCAATTCAGACTCGAAAAATCAATGCGGGTCAAGAAATCGACTTTGCTGCACTTGCCCAAACGCTTGGCATGAGCCGCACACCCATCCGCGAATCAATACGCCAGCTACTGACTGAAGGTCTACTTGAACTGTTGCCAGGGGGCACAGTGTGCGTTACTCAATTATCAGCTGTGGAGGCTGAAGGTTTTTATTATGTGCGTGATGAACTCGAAATTGTTGCTGCCCGCGCCGCCGCTATTCATATTTCAGACTTAGAGATCGCAATGCTTAAGGCCAATTTGTCGCTGTTTGACAAAACAAGAACTGACCCCGAAAAGCTCTCTAAAATTGACAGCCAGTTTCATACCATCCTGTACGACGCTTGTAATAACATTTATTTATCACAAACATTAAGTCGTTTACGCATTAAAATTGGGCTACTTCAAGGGCGCCCATTTAATAACCCCGAGCGTATCAATGATGCTTACGACGAACACGCCTCTATTATCAGCGCCCTCGAATCACACGACCCAGATATTGCTGAAGGTGCTGTTGCCAAACACTACAGCAATGCACGCAAATCCAGGCTGTTACTTCTCTGATCGAAGTCAAAAATCCTCCCCTTATCGACACATGCATTTGGAGTCAATTGCGTTAGATAATTCTGTTGCTGAGTAAAGTGCGACCTGCTCTTATTGATGGCATAGCCAGTGGATCACCTATGAACATTAAGGCAATACGAAGAAGTTCCTGTTAATACCCTATCGTCTTACCAAACAGACGGCCTAAAACACTTGTATTCATTACCCATAACCGTATAATTTATACAATTGAATAAAATAAATTACGAAAAGATTGAACGCCAAAGCTTAGCAGTGTGACAAAGTAAACGTTTACAGCGGTACAAAGAAAAGTTACTTCAGACCCAACTATGAAAAACCTCATTAATAATGAAAAAGTTTCATCGAAGCTTCAATTTGGAGAGCACAGTAATGCAAAATTTTGGTAAGACACTAGGCATGCTTAGTTTTATATTACTCGCACTCTTCACTGGCTCAAGCCAGGCTCAGCAACCACGTTTTCTCAGTCTAGCACCTCCTGAAGGCTTGCCTATCGTTCCCATTATGGAAGGTTGGGTAGCAAACCCTGATGGAACACGAAGCTTTTCTTTCGGTTATCTAAATAGAAACGAGGACGCTGTTGAAATCCCGCTAGGTGAGGCCAACTTTATGGATCCCGCCGAGTTCGACTTAATGCAACCCACACATTTCTCTCCCGGCCGACACACCGGAGTTTTTTCTGTCACTGTTCCTGCAGACAATATAGCTCTCGAAGTTTGGTGGAATTTAAAGACCGACGACCAAGACATTCTGAACGTACCTGGTCGAGCTGATCGCGCTGGTTATGAACTTGACTTTATACTCCCACGACCCGAAGGCGCTCTTCAACCGCTTGCAGGTTTCGGCGAAAGTAGTGACATTTCCGCAGGACTGTCCGCTTCCGTTCGCGATTATTCCGATTCCGTAATCGCGGAGTCCGAAGTAATGTTAATTGTAAGAGTAAAAGATAATTCGGTGCGCGATACCAGCGACTCAAGATACACAGAGATATTGCCGATAGGCGTTGTATTCAATAAGTACCAAGGACCGGGCGCGGTGACATTTACACGCCATCGAGATACTGTTGTTGTCCTCAGATCAGAAAAAGCAGCTGACCCTTTGTGTCAGGGCTGCAGAAGTGGAGCCAAACAAGATGGCCCTAATGCAGTTTCTGTCCCTGGCCCAGAGGGGCTGGCTCGAATCTATGTCAGTTTTTCTGAACCTGGCAACTACATTATTCATGCTAAGGTGGACAATTTTTCTTCCTCGGATAGCTCAAATACCAACCAATGCTGCTGGACAAACGTTTTTCAGCGAGTCACCGTGACTCCTCGATAAACCAAGTTCAGAGTCGATGCTGCTAATTTTTAAACAGCTGTTTTGTTAACTACAGCACATGAGGAGCCCATAACATTTACGCATGATCAGTCTCGAGATTGTTTCAAAAGGCTAGAAACTCCGAAAGCACATCAACAATGCTGACAAATTTAGTGCCAGGCTCTCGTAAGAAAACAGACCACTATGCGCCTATGCAGCCTTTAGATATAGCCAACAATATCAATAGACTATAATCTATGGCGGCTATGTCATATGTTCTGGAATACTCGCAAAAAGTGCTTGTATTCAATGCGTACAGCAGGTATTTTATACGTTTGAATAATCATCTTTTTAGTAGGAGCAAAGAATGAAGATTGCAAGAGATCGGTTTAGTTTAGTCGCCGTCATAGTGATGGGGTTGCAAAGCCAAGCACTGGCTCAAACCGACGCCGATCACGCAGTTACCTACAATGGTGAAGTTGGACAAATTCTCAATGAAAATTGCGTGGTTTGTCACCGAGAAGGTGGTATCGCTCCAATGCAACTGACTAACTACGACCAAGTGCGACCTTGGGCACCTCTGATCCAGCTGAAAGTCGCCGACAGAACAATGCCTCCCTACGCCTATGATCACGGAATTGGCATTCAGGACCTTCAAGGTGACTGGCGCCTCGAACAAGACGAAATTGACACGATCGTTACTTGGGTTAACCAAGGCTCACCCCTGGGAGATCCGGATGTTGTCGTGGAAATGCCCGTTTTAGGAGATCCAAGCGACTGGAACTTTACAGGAGAATTTGGAGAACCCGACAAGATCGTTGCCTCTCTGGCTATTGATATACCTGCTGATGGAAATGATCTGTGGAGCAAACACTTCGTAGACATGGAATTGAATACAGATCGCTGCATCAAGGCCGTGCAAGTTAAGCCTCGCGGAGATGCCAAAGCCGTAATTCATCATGCCAATGCTGATGTATACGCACCTACCGAAGACGGCGAATTTGCAACCTATGGCCAATTAACTGAGTACGCCATGGGCAAATGGGGTGAAATTGTCCCTGAAGGTGTATGCCGCACAATCCCTGCTGGGTCACGGGTCCGCTGGAGCATTCACATGTTCCCCGGCGGTCTGGGAGCCTCCGCTCCAGGTACTATGATTAAAGACAATGTCATAGAAGTGGGTCTTTGGTTACATCCCGCAGGCTATGAAGACCGGGCTGAATACAAACAAGATCTGAAACAATATCAAATCGGCACAGAGGATAGCCTTCTTATCCCATCTAATGGTTACGCAATGGTTGAAGGCTTCCAGTCATTTGACCACCCCGTTCGCATAGACAGCTTTCAACCCCACGGGCACCTGCGCATGAACGCGGCTTCCCTGGAGATATTTTATCCGGAAACGGGTCGTACCGAGGCTATCAGTCAAATATCTAAGTGGAGTGCTACATGGCACCATAGCCATATCTACAATCCAGACGTGGCCCCCTTGCTTCCCACAGGAGCAGTTCTTGTCCTGAAGCAATGGTATGACAATACATCAAATAATCCGAATGTAACCGACCCAGACCAGTTCGTAGTGTGGGGCAGTCGAACAGCCGACGAAATGAATCATGCATGGATTGCGGTTACTCATTTAAATGATGAAGGTTTTGAGAAACTGGTAGAAGAACGCAAAGAGAATGAGCTTCGTGCGGTTGCAAGCTTTGACTAGAGTTCTCCGCTAGGCTTAAGGCGTTACACTAAAAAAGACCGGCTGGACTCCCCCCAATCGGCCTTTTTTTTACAATTAATTCTTGTCCAGCAATCCACCATGGCAACCAAAAAAACCGAACGGTGGCAGTCACCTGAGTCATCAGGAACTGAAATATACTTTCCCACTTCTTAGACATTTGGGATCGCTCCTACCGCTTCTGATTACGCAAGTCTGGCATGAAATAACGCAAGAAGCTCCAAATACGTAAACTATCCAAGCAATTCTCTTGTTAAGTCTCTACTGGTCGAGTTACTAAAATGATTATGGATACCGGTGAAATCATTAGCAGGCTGCGCGAAGTAGCATTTAATATTGATGCTATGACAATAAATGCCAGCTCCTATACCCATAACGATGCGTGCATAGGAGATGGCATTGCAGTTAGGGGTAATTCAGTAATAGTAGTACATATTTCTCAGCTCCCCCTACACCATTTCCCCTCCCTTTCATGAGCGTAGGTTCAAATATTTGGAAGCTCTATGTCATCAAAGCATCGAAATGGATGACGCTTTTCATGCCTATTATCTGGTTATTCTATGAAGAAAATGGGCTGACCATCACCGATCTATTTTTGATTCAAGCGATCTATTCTGTAACCATAGCAACCCTTGAAATTCCTTCGGGTTACGTAGCTGACGTCTTCGGAAGGAAAAACTCAATGGTTACAGGCACATTCTTCGGTTTCTTAGGCATTCTAATTTATTCTCTTTCTTTTGGTTTTGGTGGTTTTCTATTAGCAGCACTTTGTTTAGGCGTTGGTCAAAGTTTCATTTCGGGATCGGATACGGCCTTGATGTACGACTCTTTAGTAGAAATAAATCGAAGCAATGAATTTATTAAACTAGAAGGAAGAACAATATCAATGGGAAACTTCGCTGAAGCGATTGCCTTCGTAATTGGAGGGAGTTTAGCTGAAATCAGCTTAAGAACCCCTTTCTATTACCAAGTTGTCATTGCTTTCACTGGTTTTACAATTGCACTGTTCTTGATTGAACCCAAAGGGGATCGTTTACAAGATGGCAAGAGAAAACCTTGGAGAAACATTAAAAAAATAATTCACTATGCGATGATAGAAAATAATATCTTGAGAGCGTATATTTTTTACTCTGCTATTTTTGGCGCAGCAACATTAACAATGGCTTGGCTTGTTCAACCCTACTTTAAAATGCTCGGCTTACAGTTGATTTTTTTTGGACTGATAGGTGCAGGGCTCAACCTAGCTGTTGCGTTTTCTGCTTTTTATGCACATTTAATTGAACGAAAAATTAGTACTAAAACATTTCTCAGTATATTATTGCTGCTATTAGTAACCTGTTATTTCACCCTTGCGTATATAAACTCTCTATGGAGCTTGTTTGTTCTACTCCTCTTTTACCTTACTAGAGGAGTAGCAACACCAGTACTTCGTCATCATATAAACAGACAGATACCCTCCAACATGCGGGCAACGATAATGTCTATTAGAAGCTTTATCATTCGAATTCTCTTCGCTTCTACATCTCCAATTTTTGGTTATGTGGCAGATTTGTACAGCCTTCAATATGCCCTCTACCTATCTGGCTCACTGTTTCTTTTCTTCGGCCTCATCGTCTTAATTTACCTGCTTAAGCAGACAGAAATATAGGCCATGGGAGGTATCAGATATGTATCAGAGTATTTTCCATGTTTCGCGCTATTGGGGTACCTCAACTCCATAGTTGCTACTAACGAGTTAACCGTCTAATCGAAAAAGACCCCAATTAAGCTAATTGAACATAATCTACAATGTTAGCGAACGAAACAGAAATTTGCACCAGACAAGTCGAAATCGGCTTTTTTGGTGCAAATTCTATTGCTAAAAACGATAGGTAAACTCGGCGTAAACAAAACCCAGAGTAGTTTGCAAATACGCGGCGTCGAGGCTCACAGCCTCTTAGCTATCGCTTGATCCTTTTAGTTTAAAGGGGTCCACAATTCTCTTGATTCTATTTTTTCGCCCTAACCAAGTTATAGAATCACTGCTTATCACCAGATAATTCTTACTATTTTGATTGGAGACAGTTTTTACAAGTTGCCGTTTTCAAACACAGTAAGGCTCACCTGACCTTCCAGACCAGACTAGCAATTGCTGCTGATAGCTTGATACTCGGCAGACTGTGCCATCTGCGACAGTGCTCGCGCATCTGAATACCGCACCATAGCTACCCTATCCCTCTCAGCGCCGCCATGAACGTAGCCTGACATTACATTGGAAAATAATCTCGGCACCGATGCTTTCAAGAATGCTAGCAACATCTCTGCCATATTGTCCGTAGGCTTCAACCCCTACGCCACTATTGCTAAACTTAAGCAGGTTTACCATAACTACCGGCTCATCTGGAAGTTGCATAAATGCCTGAGCTTACTCTCGAGATGACCCCATAGCGTCTAGATCTAGCTTTTGAGCGTTTACCATTTCACTACTGCCAAATTAAAATCGCTAAAGCTGCAAGCCGAGTTGCTGTGCCCGCAGAAGCAATGAAGTCTATTTTTGATCTATCGTTTAACACTTCATTCTTTGTTGCGTTCTTGGATTCGCGCACGCCAGAAGTCTCCTTATGTTCCAATGAGGTTACGACAACAAACGAAGTTTGGCAGCAGACAAGTTTGGGATATGTCATGCAAGATAGGAGTTAGATAGGACCATCTTCGTGGAAGGGGTTGGACCCGGGCGGTGGCTGGCTGGGGATTACTAAGGAAAACAAGGGTGGGCATATCCTAGTCTGCTACTGAGCTGACTTAAGAAACTCTAAGTGGCTATATAATCGAAATAGGTTCTGCTTCAGACTCAGGCTGGTTAGACAGACAATACCTACGCTAAACTATCTAGCATAAACCAAACTACTGTCGAGCGCCGGCCAAAATTTATGGGTATGTATCCAGGCACGTACAGAAATAATAATGGCTGTAAGGCGTTTTTACTAGGAAATATGGCGGAGAGGGAGGGATTCGAACCCTCGATAAGATTTCTCCTATTCACCCTTAGCAGGGGTGCGCCTTAAGCCACTCGGCCACCTCTCCGTATTCTTTGTATTCCGTCCGTATTTGCGATTCTTGACTACAATCTCGCAACCCACCTCAGAACGAAGCGCGGATATGATATCACAGCAAAATTAAAATAAAGAAATAAAGCGAACAAATAGTCGCAATAAACTCATCACGGAATCATTCGAATGGAATTACGATTCTTCGCCGGCAGGCGTGTCCTCGGTTTTTTCTTTCTGAATGCGCTCGTAGATCTCTTCCCTGTGCACCGCTACTTCTTTTGGTGCATTGACCCCTATTCTTACTTGGTTTCCTTTGACACCTAATACGGTAACCGTTACTTCATCGCCTACCATTAATGTCTCACCGACCCGTCGTGTCAGTATTAGCATTGATTTTCTCCGTTAACCATTCCTTTGCTCTTCGCCTCCTGAATGCTGTGTATAACAGGCGGAAATACAAACCCTTCCCGATGCACCTGAGCTGGTCGACTGTTTCAACTTTATTTTTGACAGCATCAGACCATCTCTACCTTAAAACTTATGAAACCGACAACTTCTGCCACAACCAACACCTCTAGTATCCACTCATCAGGCCTTAAAGCCAAGGGGTATAGGCTACACTGGGAGGTGCTAGATATTAACTATCGCTCTGCTTTTCATAATCTGGATCACCGAGATCAAACGCGCTGTGCAGTGCTCGAACGGCTAATTCTAGATATTTCTCATCAATTACGATTGAAATCTTTATCTCAGAAGTCGTTATTAGCTGGATATTGATCGCTTCATCAGCCAGCGTTTTGAACATTTTACTTGCAATACCGGCATGTGAGCGCATTCCTACACCAACCAAAGACACTTTCCCTATCTTCCTATCTACTAGTAATTCACGAGCCTGTAACAAAGTCGCCACCGACTGAGCAATCGCACTCGCCTGCTCTAAGTCTGCCCGCTTCACCGTAAAAGTGATGTCATTAGTTCCATCCGCCGCGACGTTTTGCACTATAACGTCAACTTCAATGCCAGCATCGCTGACTGGACCCAAAACTTTATAGGCAATTCCCGGCACATCGGGAACTCCAGCAACAGTTATCTTTGCTTCGTCACGCTCAAAAGCAATGCCCGCAATAGTCGGCTTTTCCATTCGATCACCTTCCTCTAAACTAATAAGGGTTCCCGGTCCGTCTTCAAATGTTGACAGCACTCTAAGGGGTACTTTGTATTTTCCAGCGAATTCCACCGACCGAATCTGTAATACTTTTGCGCCGAGGCTTGCAAGCTCAAGCATCTCCTCAAAGGTAATACTAGAAAGCAAGCGCGCGTCTTCAACCACCCGCGGATCGGTCGTGTAAACACCTTTAACATCGGTATAAATCTGGCACTCATCCGCCTCCAATGCGGCAGCTAGCGCAACCGCGGTCGTATCGGAACCTCCACGACCAAGGGTGGTAATATTATTATGCTCATCCATACCCTGAAAGCCTGCCACCACAACTACATTACCTTGCTCTAGCTGGGCGTGAATTCGACTTCCCTCTATTTCTTGAATCCGTGCTTTGGTATGAGTGCTGCAGGTAAGAATTTTTACTTGGCCTCCGGTAAACGATCGCGCACCGTAGCCCCTTTTTTCCAGCGCCATACACAACAACGCCATAGTGACTTGCTCACCCGTTGACAGCAGCACATCCATCTCGCGAGGTGTCGGTGCCGTCATAATCCCATGAGCCAATCCTGTAAGACGATTGGTTTCGCCGCTCATCGCCGAGACAACGACAACGATGTCATCTCCGTTATCGCGGAATTTTGCCACTTTATCGGCCACCTCTTCGATTCGTTCTACCGAGCCTACTGAAGTACCGCCGTATTTTTGAACTATCAATGCCATGTTAGAACCAACCTAAAGCTTTTCGACTAACCAGGGTTTTACCGACTTCAAAGCAGCCGGAACTGCATCGGGATCTGTACCACCTGCCATGGCCATATCCGGCCTGCCACCACCCTTACCACCAACCTGCTGGGCCACCAAATTAACAAGATCTCCTGCCTTAACTCGGCCAGTAACATCTTTGCTAACTCCCGCAACCAGATTGACCTTGCCTTCGGCAACGCTCGCCAGCAAGACCACAGAACTTCCCAGCTTATTCTTCAACTGATCTACCGTATCTCGCAGCGACTTCGAATTAAAACCTTCCATACTGGCTATCAGAACTTTAACCCCAGATATTTCGATGGCCTGAGACGCTAGATCACTGCCAGCACTGGATGCCATTTTTGATTTAAGCTGCTCCAATTGCTTTTCTAACACACGATAGCTATCGGCCAGTTGCTGAACTTTGACTGCAAGCTCTTCAGGCTTACTTTTGACGATTTCACAAAGCTGCTTGAGGGTATTCTCTTCTCTCTCAATAAGAGCGAGTGCGCCCTTGCCTGTCACGGCCTCAATTCGGCGAACTCCTGCAGAAATCCCAGACTCACTAATGATTTTAAAAAGCCCTATGTCCCCGGTGCGATTTACATGAGTACCTCCACAGAATTCTACTGAATACTCTCCGGCCATACTCACTACCCGCACTTCATCTCCGTATTTTTCGCCGAAAAGCGCTAAGGCGCCTTTCGTGCGTGCTTCCTCTATAGCCATGACTTCTTTTGTGACTGAGTCATTACCCAGAATTTGCAAGTTCACAAGGTCCTCGATCTGTCTTATTTCATTAGCTGTGACTTGTCCAGCGTGCGAAAAATCAAAGCGAAGGCGCTTGGCATCGACCAGCGAGCCCTTTTGTAAAACATGCTCGCCCAAAACTTGGCGCAAAGCGGAGTTCATAAGATGCGTTGCCGAATGATTTAAAGTAATGGCAGCGCGATCCGCTTCAGCCACCGATGTTGTAACGGCAGCTCCAACTTCCAGCTCACCGTCCTTTACGATCACCCGATGCACAAGCACATCATTTTGTTTTTGAGTATCAATTACTTCAGCGCAACCATCTCCGTACCTAAGCCAACCAGTGTCACCAACCTGCCCGCCAGACTCACCATAAAATGGGCTACTGTTAAGCAAGACTAGTATTTCGTCACCCACTTTTGCCGAGCTAAGATTCTTATTGCTCAGGCTGAAGATTTGTTCAACGATTGAATTGCTGACCAATGCCTCATAACCAACAAAATTGGTTCGGTCTTCAGGCTCCAGGTCCAACTTCTCAGCTGCAGTGAAATTACTGGCTGAACGAGCCTTTTCTTTCTGTATGTTCATCGCCTGCTCAAAACCGCCCATGTCGATCTTTAAGTCATGCTCTCGGGCGACATCTGCGGTGAGATCAACTGGAAAGCCAAATGTGTCATAAAGACGAAAAACGGTGTCACCGGCTAATGTGTCGCCGGCTAGATCAGCCATGGCTTTTTCCAGAATCGCCATACCGTTTTCAAGAGTACGTGCAAATTGCTGCTCTTCTTCATTCAAAACCTTTTCGACCACAGCTTGCTGGGCGGCTAACTCAGGATATGCCTCTCCCATTACGGCAACTAAAGTTGCTACCAACTTATAGAAGAAAATATCCTTAACTCCAAGCTGGTATCCATGGCGCACGGCGCGGCGAACGATTCGTCGTAACACATAGCCACGACCCTCATTGGAAGGAATGACCCCATCCAAGATCAAGAATGAGCAAGAACGTATATGGTCAGCAATTACACGGAGAGATGTGTTGGTAAGGTCATTTATTCCGGTGACTTTAGCAGCGTCTTTCAGCAAAACCTGAAACAGATCAATTTCATAGTTACTGTGAACGTGCTGAAGAACAGCAGCCAAGCGCTCTAGCCCGGCCCCAGTATCCACAGATGGCTTAGGTAAAGGCTTTAATGAGCCATCGGCTTTGCGCTCGTATTGCATGAAAACTAAATTCCATATCTCAATATAGCGATCGCCATCTTCGTCGGGGCTGCCTGGAGGTCCGCCCTGCACATCATCACCATGATCGTAGAATATTTCCGAACAGGGCCCGCATGGACCGGTATCTCCCATGGCCCAAAAGTTGTCTTTCTCGCCTAATCTTGAAAATCGAGTCGGATCAATTTTCATTTCATTCAACCAAATAGCCTCTGCTTCGTCGTCATCCTTAAAAACAGTTACCCACAATTTTTCCGCCGGCAAACCTAACTCCACGGTTAAAAAATCCCAGGCGTATTGAATAGCTTCTCTCTTAAAATAATCACCAAATGAAAAGTTACCCAACATTTCGAAAA
>Ga0114998_10002466_pt1 | contig 13968 bp, 22 predicted proteins | sample ArcticOcean_MG_C_5_FD_87044 | JGI IMG/M metagenome (GOLD analysis project Ga0114998, IMG submission 87044) | Marine microbial communities from western Arctic Ocean - ArcticOcean_MG_CB4_138 | ecosystem: Environmental > Aquatic > Marine > Oceanic | place: Arctic Ocean: Canada Basin | collected...
GCAACAAACAAGTCTGAAAACATCAAGGAAGATGTACCTAACGATACTGCATCGCTAACATGAGGTGTTAAATCGCATATTAATCTCATATTTTATTTAATTTAATTTTTATTAATCTACTTTTGTAACTAGAACAATTAAGTCGTTACTTGCAGCCGCAACAGCTGTTGTTACGGTAACATTGTTTGCGTCTGTTCTAAGAACGCACGCATAAACAGTTTTGTAATCACTAGCATCGTAACATTGTACTATTACGTCTCTAGTGTTTAAAGCGTGATTTACAATATGAGCAACTTCTGAGCCATCACCATAAGCGTTTCTATAACTTCTCGCTGCTAAACCTGCAGCAGTTACCGCTCTCGCTGTGTCAGTACCAGCTACAGCTTCATCAGTTGTAGCAAGCTCAACAACACCTTTTGCATCGACAGCAGCATTAGCTATAGAAACATCAATAGTGTTGTCAGCATCTTGGTAAGTAACAGTTATGTTTGTTTCTGTATTTGAAGAGAACATTGCTCCAGTTGTATCAGCTATAAACTCTGCAAGAGCTGTACCGTTAACTGTAATTACATCTGCTTCCATCGTACCATCAATATCAGCATTACCAGATATATCTAGAGTTGCTGCATCTAGCTCACCACTTATAGTAAAGTTTCTTACGCCAGTATAATCTTTATTAGAGTCTAGAATTATAGCTTTACTAGCAACCGCAGTACCAACAGCCGTACTTCCTATATCTAAAGCATTTAATTCACCTACAGCAGCTGTTATTCCATCTAAAGCATTTAACTCAGCCGCAGTTGAAGTTATCGATGTACCACCTATTTGTAAAGTTGTAGCATTTACTTCACCAGAAGATCCGTATATAACAGCTTTAGAATTTACAATTCCACCAGCAGAAGAACCATCTACTAAGTTTAATTCAGCAACTGTAGAAGATACAGCTGTAGTAGATGGATCATTAGTTAATATAGGTACAAAACCAGTTATGTTTGGCAGTGTGTATGTTTTGTCACTATCCGCAACAACAGACTTAAGAGTTGCATCGTGACCATCAGCAGCAGATCCTTCAAATATAACACCACTTGATGTAGATACTGTTTCAACGTTGTTTGTTGTTGTTGTACCGGTAACAGTTATATTACCATTTACTGTTACAAGTCCATCAGATAATGCTATTAAGTCTGTATCATCAGTATGACCAATATTAGCACCATTTATTAATACATTGTCTATGTCTAAAGAACCACCAGATATTAAACCTGTAGTTGTAATAGCTGAAGCGCCAGTATCTATAGTACCAAAGCCACTAGTAATAGATCCTGAATTTAAAGCTCCAGTAGTAGTAACACTGCTACTACCAGCTAATAAACTAAATCTAGCACCAATAGCTTTTGAGGACATTATGTGTGCGTCTGCGTCTACAAACTCAGCAGTAATATCTATATCGTCTATAGTGTGACCTCCAATAATATAGTTTGTTGAAGTTATATTATCTAGTCCTGTTAAATTTCCCGCTATATCAGCATTACCACTAATATCTAAAGATCCAGCATCTAACTCGCCTGATAAAGTAAAGTGTCTAACACCAGTGTAATCTTTGTTAGAATCTAATATAACAGCTTTACTTGCTACCGCTGTTCCTACCGCTGTGCTACCAATATCAAGAGCGTTAAGTTCTCCAACTACTGCAGTAATACCATCAAGTGCGTTTAGTTCAGCTGCAGTTGATGTAATAGCAGTTCCGCCTATAGCTAAACTTGTTCCATTAACTTGACCACCAGAACTATAAATAACAGCTTTACTATTAACAATACTACCAGCTGACGATCCATCTACTAAATTTAATTCTGCTGTTGTTGATGTTACACCATTTACTAAATTTAATTCTGCTGTTGTTGATGTTACACCATCTAGTTTATTAAGTTCAGCGGCTGTTGATGTAACACCGTCTAATATGTTTAATTCCGCGGCTGTAGAGGTAACACCATCAAGTATGTTCAACTCTGCTGCGGTTGATGTTACTCCATCGAGTATGTTTAATTCAGCAGCGGTTGATGTTACGTTAGTACCACCAATATCTAGTGTTGTCATTTGAACTTCACCAGCAACAGTTAATATACCATTACCCATTGTAAGTAAGTCAGCGTCAGCAGCTGTACCTATTGTACCGCTGTTTTTTACTATAAGATCATCTGCTATTGTAAGTAGACCAGCAGAAGATAAAGTCATTTTAGGCGTAGATTCCTGTACACCACTAGCAATACCAGCAGTTTCAGATACACCAGTTGTAAATACTAGTTTTGTAGCGTTTACACTACCACTAAACGTTCCTTCAGCAATAGCTGTTATAGCAGCAGCAACAGTAGCACCGTCAGTACCATCTGAATCACCAGCAGCAAACTCAATTGCAGCAATAGCGTCTCCATCAACAATATCATTTTCTTCAGACTTAAGTTGAAACACAATAGGTTTGTTATCTGAAGCAGCTGAAGCAGCGTGTGTAAGAGTAAGACCTTGGTTATGAACATGTGTTAAAGTTACGTCTTTATTAGCACCAAAGTGAATTACAGACGCGTCGGACAGTAGTATCAAATCATCTCCAACAACTGCGTCTAAAGCTACAGATAAACCACCATCAGTTTGTAGTGAACCATCTGTTGTACTAGTAGCAGCTGTAGTGTCGTCTGTTTTTAATATTCCAGAGAAAACACCTGTACTAGCAGTTAAAGCCGCTGTAGCAAGAGTACCACCACCAATTGTTAAAGTATTTGAACTATGTGTTGCGGTAACATCACCGTTGTTAAAGTTTATCACAGCTCCAGAAGCTAAAAACAAATCAGACCAACGTTGATTAGCATCTCCAAGTGCAGTATTATTATCAGCACCAGGAGCAACCACATTAGCTTGAATAATCATTTCTTGTGCGTTAGCTGCGTAAAAGTGTATTTCGTCTGCAGTTTCAAAATCTATTTTAGTTTGATCGTCTTCACCTATCTTAATATCTGTTGCCAGTAAAGACGTGATTGAAGTTACAGCTCCAGAAGCAGACATTACAGGTGATACAAAAGCTGTTCCATTGTGGAACTTAAGCAAATTATCATCACCATCGTAAAAAATCATACCAGCTTCGCCGGTTGGGTCAGATCCAGATAAAACGTGTAGTTTTAAATTCTTGATCTCGTTGTCGTTCATGTCTATAGAACATAAATAAGGTATTTCAGCCATTTGTTTTCTTTTTTATTGTTAATTTAAGTATGCCGTGCCTGAATTTGCTCCGGAAAACTCTATTGTTAAGTTGTTTTTATCTTGATGCGTTATACACGCTTGTCCTATCTTTCCATTAGATAACTTCACAGTTACGCTTGGGAATTTATTTAAATAATGAGCAACGGTCCAAGTTGTTGCCGCACTTCCTTGAGAGAAAGTAAAGTTTTTATCTTGAGCTCCAGTGTAAAATCCTAAAGAATAATATTGACCAGATACTATACCACCGTTACCAGATACATATCTTAATGTTAAATCGTAAAAATTAGTTTCGTCAGAGTCTTGTGCTACAGCCATCACCGTGTATACACCAAACTTATTCATATCAGTGAAATCAACTATTATTACTCTTTGATATAAAAACTCATTTATAAAATTTACAGCTGTTTTTGAACTAGCTCCATGAGGAAATTTACTTATTTTTACTGTAGTTAAAGTAGAAAAACCTGTTGACGCATCAGTGTTGGCTAGAGTTATAGAACCGGTTGGTCTACCACTTAACCCACCAAAAGCAGCGTTGTAGTAAACGTATGGTATTTGTCCACTTATCCCTGCAGCGTTCGTGTTTTTAAAAAACGTTGCAATATCTTGTATTGAAAAATTTTTAGTTGAACCGTCAGCGTTAGAACCAAGTAACTTATCAGACGCCTCTACAGTAGTATCGGATGTGTAAGTGCTTATTCTAGCCATTAATTATGTTTTATAGTTTTTTATTTTTCAAAAGACATAACGAAAGTAATAGGTTGTCTATTACAAATTTCGTCATCATCTGCAAGTGCTGTAGCAACAGCATCTACCGTCATTGAAGTATCACTAGCTATTGCTGTAACATTACCTATTAAAGCACCATCTGCAGCGATTAGTTCATCACCAATTGCAAATGAATGTCTTGGATCACCATCACCGTCAAGTGTTAGAGTTGTTGATGTTGTTGTTACCGCTTGGTTACCAGCTTGATTTAAAGTAACTGCTGTTCCAAAATCAAAAGCTCCTTTAGCAATTGCAGCTATATATATTCTATCAAATGCAGGAGAAACGTTATTTTCATTTTCATTACCACTTAACACTAAACCTTTTGGGCCTGAAGCTGGATTTGATATTAACACATTTTGATAAACAAGATCTCCATCATCAGTCTCTGCAGAAGTATCAATAAATACTCTACCTATAATGTTGTTATACCAACCTTCACCAGTAACTGCAGCGTTTACAGTACCTAAACTAATAGGTGCGCCGCTATTATTTCCTTTTGCAAATAGTAAGTCCATGTCGTGTTGATTACCATCAGCACCATTAGTACCTTTAAGTAAAGTTGTTATACCCATTAATTTACTAGCTCCTCTTGGAAGATCAATTGCATGCCAATCAAATAGTATGTCTTTATCTGCGTAAGCTGTAGCACAAGTAACATCTATGTTTGGCTTTACTGTTTTTACGAAATATCCCATTTTTTTATTTTTTTACTTTTTCTAATGATCTTCCGCCAAAATAAGCACCGATCACGGTTATTAATACTAATTGTAATAAGTCTGTCCATTTGTCCTCTACTTTAAAGCTTATAACTCCACCGTCAATAAATATTAACAGTACTGTCGCTACAACTAAAAAGACTAAAACTAATGGTCTTATATTTTTACTTAGCCATGAATCTGAATTCATGTCCATTTTCCATCTTTCTGTTACTTGCTTTTGCATCTCAGCTTCGTAACTCATTATCATATCTTTTATTTTAAGCTCTGCTGCTAACTTTTCTTCTTTTGAAGTATGTAAGTTATCTATAACTCCACCAACACTCTTTATTAGTTCAGTAGCACCACCAGATAATAATTTACCTAACATTATTTTTTGGTTTTTTTAGAAGTATATCCATCAATTTTAGCTATCTTTTCTTTTTTAGACATTTTAGCAATATCTTTTTTACTGTAGTCAGCACCTTCATAAGCTGGTTTAAATTTACCTTGATTTTTAGGTTTAAGATCTTTTGCTTGTTTCTTTAGAATTTTCTTATCTTGCTTATATTCTTCTTTAGCATCATTCATTTGACCATGTGCAGATTTTGTAGATTTTTTAGCTTTTATAACCTTCTTTCCAATTTTAGAAGTTTGTTGTTTACCAGTAGTTGCACCATCTTTAATCATTCTATCAGCATCAGCAGGAGTAAAGCCTTCTTTTAGTAATTGTTCTTTACTTTTGTGCTTCATACCCTTTACGTGTTTTTTTGCTGGGGTATTTTTTCTTCTGTCCCTCATTATTTCAGCTTCACGCTCGAGAGTTTTTTTATCTTTCGTTTGTTGCTTAGTAGATTCACCTGAGTTAAACTCATCTTCTTCAATAAAAGATTTTCTATCTTCGAGATCATTAATTCTTTGACCCTCAACAAATTTAGTTTTATCTTTCAAGTAATATGGGTTAATATCACCTTCCTTATATGCGTAAGTGTCTGGGTTTTCTGAAGGTTGTAGTTTTATGTTGTTTTTTGGGATAGGACCTTGCTGATCACCTTTAGATTTTTCATAATTTTTACCACCTATTTTTTTCATTGGTGATTGTCCTTGTACAAAAGACATACCTCTCATTTTAAATGCCATAGTTGTTTGTTTTATTTTTTATTTGCTTTTCTTTCCCATGGAAAACCTGAAGCACCTTCTTGCATCCACTTTCCATTGTAATTAATTTTACCGTTTTTTCTAGCGTATTTTTTTCCATTATAAGTTATAGAGTTATCATCATACTTTAACTTACCCATCTTCATATCATTAAGATGCTTCATTTCGTGTTGTAAAACTTCTTTTTCCATTGGACTGCCTTTTTTAAGTTTATTACTTAAATATATACTACCGTCCATATTAGCCTCACCCATTACTCCTGGTTCTAAATCTCTTCTTTCAATAGGTGTACTAGATTTGCTATTACCCATTTTTCTTATTGGAGATCTTAATTTTTGATTTGGTAGTCTGAATGCCATATTATTTTTTTAACATTTCCATCGTGCTCTAGCGGCTTTACCTCTCTCGCCTGTCCAACCTTTGGATCTTGCACAAAATGATTTTCTACGACCAGCAGCTTTGCTACCAGGTTTAACTTTACCAGTTACTGCAGTTTGTAGTTTGCTGCCTGGGTTTTCTTTTTTGTAATCAGCAACACCTTTTGAAGTCATACCAGCTCCTTCTTCTGGAGTTCTAAACGTTCTTCCAGCTCCTTTAGTTGTTTTACGCATTTTAGTTGGACTAGACTTCTTGCAACTACCTTTGTCAAATTCTTTTGTTCCAGCCACACGCTCGTATCCACTCCAACATTTTAAAGGTGTGTTTTCTGGATTGTTGTTTGTTCCATTAGCTGGACCATACCTTCTTCCACAAGAAGTTTTAGCAAAAGGATTGTTTGTTTGATTGTATGCCATTTTATGCGAATGTTGAGCTATATGAGTCTGATCCTACCGCAGCTGTTCTAACTGTAATAGCACCACAAGCAGTTATGTCTTTATATAAATAATTTGTACCAGTTGATATATCGTCAGCAACAACAACAAATCCACTAGTTAAAGCGGGTGTTTTACTCATTGCGCTAGCTAATGCTTGCATAACATCCTTGTGTGTATTTGTAGTAATAGTTAGTATAACATTGTCTGTAAGTAGATCGTGAGGTTGTTCAACCATAATAGAAGCAGTTGCTAAATCTGTGTCTTGCTGTATAACTCTTGTAGCAGCTACTCCTTGCATGAACTGTGATTTAAAATGTAGTTTTAAAGTTGTGTCACTTATTGGATAACAACCTAAAAAACTAGAAACAGGAAACATAGCTGATTGAGCTATATCATCATCGTTTGCTAAAGTTGCTTGAGTTCTAAAGTATAAATAATTCTCCATTATTTTTTCTTTTTGTTACCAGCTTTTCTAGCTGATTCAATATCTTTTCTAATCATAGATTTTTCCCTACCAGTTTTAGCTTCTTTTAAATCTTTTTGAAAAGCTTTGATTTCTGCTAAAGATCCTGATTTTTCTTTTCCAGTAAAGTTTTTATCAGATACTGGGTTTTTTAATCCTTTAGTATTTTTATCATCTTTAAAAAAAAGAGGTCCTTTCATTTTAAATGTCATATTATCTATTTGAGTCTTTAATCATATCGTCTATAGCTTTATTGTAAACCTTGTCCGTATATGATTTATTATTATAGAATACGCTGCGTTCAGATGTAGGCATGTCTTCTTCGCCTAGTAGTATTCGGTATATTCTATTTATTAGTTGTTTGCATCGATATGATGTCTTGTAAACACTATATTTAATAGTTGTACGATTTCGGTGTCGCCAGACATCTATCCACCCATCTTTTCTAAGCCTGTCCCATCTAGCCTTGTCCCAAGAGTATGTATATGTTCCGTTGATGAAATCGTTTCGTGTGAATCTTTCTTCACAATCTAAATAAAATAAAAGTTCTAAGTCTGCGTCTAAAATCCCGTAAGTCTTACAAGCCCACTTTCTTGTGAGCCTGTAATACTTAAGGATATTCATTTCACGCAAATCTTGCGCGGTTAATCTCAATTACTACTAAGCGTCAAGCGAAATAGTACAACTAACGATATCTGGGTGTATAAAAGTCCCAACCACATCATCACAAACAGTAATAACACCATCAGTGTTACCTGCTTTACCGTTGATAGCTTGAACAAGTCCCTTGAATACAGCTAATTCAGCATCAGCAGTGCAAGTTAATGTAGCAAATGTTCTTTTGTCTTCAGTAGCGTTAGGCCCGAAAGTGTTTTCGAAATTTACAAGTACTGTTGCGTCAGCAGCTACTGTAATACCAGTCATTCTTGAAAGAGGCATACATATAGCATCATCAGCAGCATCGATAAAAACTAAAAATTTTTCCATTTTGTTTATTTTTTTTATTATTAATTAGGTTAATTTGCGATCTTAAGTTTATGGGTTAAGGTTTATGGTTTGTGTCTAATCTATCAATACCACGTCTCTTGATTGAATTACGTGGTAAAGTTTATCAGAATGATCTATACCGTGCCCAGCGTGTTTATCATAGTACACAATATCTTCATCGTTTATTCCTTCAACTAAGTTACCAACTGAAATAACTTTAGCCTTTATATACCTATTGTCAGCATCTATATTTTCTGTTAATATAAGTCCTCCGACTTTCTTAGGTTCTATTTTTATTTTATCTACTATTACGTAATTATTTACTGCTTTCATCTACTCTTTGATTTGAGATTACACAATCTGCAGATATAATAGTAGTAACAACACTTACTGCATTTTTAAGTGCTGACTTAGTAACAAGTACTGGATCTATAATACCATGTTTAACCATTTCACATATATTACCGGTTGTTACATCTATTCCTTGACCAAGCATAGGTTCGTCATTGTTTTCAATACTAGCATTATCTAATATTGTGTGATAAGGTGATTTTATAGCGTTTAAAAGTATCTCTTCACCCCAGTTGCTTGGTGTTATTTCTTGCGAAGCGTTTAACAGTGCAACTCCACCACCTGGAACTATGCCTTCTTTTAAAGCCGCTTTAGTAGCATATATAGCATCTTCAACTCTATCTTTCTTTTCTTTAAGTTCTATCTTTGAATCAGCACCTACTTTAACAACTCCAACCTTTCCTGACAACATTGCCAACCTGTCTTGCGTCTTTTTCTTTAAAAACGGATTTTTTTCTTTTTTTATAGCTTTTTTAACATTTTCTATACGTTCTGTTAAATCTTCACCAAGGTCTATAGTAGTTATTACAGTATTTTTGTCATTTGTAACAGCTTTTTCAGCTTTTCCAAGGCAATCAATGGTTATTAAATCCATATCATCACCAAGTTCTTCGTTTATTACTGTAGCGCCGGTTAAAAACGCTAAATCTTGCACTGTATCTTGTTTAGTAGGACCAAAGCCTGGTAAGTCTATGATATTTACCTTTATATTACCTTTCACCTTGTTCATCATAAGCGCTGATTTTAGTTGTTGTTCAACTTCTGCAACAATAAGTAGCTCTTTCTTATGTTTTACAACGTGCTCAAGTATAGGTTGTATTTTTCTTATGTTAGGTATTTTACTACCTACTATTAATACAACAGGTTTTTCAAGTATACACTCATGTTTGTCTGTGTCTGTTATAAAATGCGGTGATGTTATACCACAATCAAACTGCACACCATCAACTATATCAACGTAAGTCTGTTCAGTTTCAGAACTTTCCATAAAAACTACACCATCTTTACCAACCTTAGTGTAAGCATCGGCTATTATTTTGCCAATTTCAGTATCATTGTTACAACTTATACTGCTAACAGCTTCTAGCATTGAACCTGTAACTTCAATAGCGTTTTTTGTTAAGTGTTTGTTTACTTTTTCTAAAGCAGACGCTATACCGTCTTTTATAAAACGTATAGACAAGTCTTTATATTTATCTTTTTGTACTTCTTTAATAAGTGCTTCGGCAAGGACGGTAGCTGTAGTAGTACCGTCACCTGCTTCTTTCACTGTATTTTTTGCGGCTTCTTTTATTAGAGTAGCTCCAAGGTTTTCAACCGGGTCATATAAGACAACAGATTCTGCTACTGTTACACCGTCTTTTGTTATGACCGGGTTGCCTCTAGCATCTTCGTATATTACACACTTTCCAGATGCTCCTAGAGTAGATTTAACAGCTTTCGCTAATTTATCTACACCCGCAATTATTTTATTTTTAGCATCGTCACCAAAGTTAAGTTCTTTGATCAACGTACTAGGTTGATTGTATTCCATTTAATTTAATTTAATTTGATTTATACTATTCGAATGTTTTAACTACCTTAGGACCTTTGCTTGCGTCTAGCTTTTTAACAAAGTGATCGATGCTTCCATCAATCGCGGCTTCAGCTCCTTCTATAGTCTCTCGTCTAGTTACATCGTGCCACGTGTCTTCGTCTACGTTTCTACACTCTGTTTGGAAAAATCCGTTTGGTAGTTGAGTTATCCTCCAGTTTTTCTTATCTGCAAGATGCTTCCACTGCTCAATCATTTTTTCACTAGGTTTTTGGTTGTACGTTGCCGTACTTTTGTAATATAAGTATGTCATTGGTTTTATTTTTGGTTAATACTTAGGTATAGGGTGTTTCCCTATTATTTTTGATATTTTGTCCCGTACATTTCAATCATTCTTTTTTCTATCGCAGAAAGTTCAGACCAAGGTTTTCCACCAAAATTTTTTGTTTCAGCTTTAACTTTAGGTTCAACTACTGGTTTAACTACGGTTTTTGTTTTAGCTTTAGAAGCTACTTTTGTTGGGGTTTTAAATATATTTTTTCTCATTGTTTTTTATTTTTTTCTAAATTGATGAGGTTGCCAGTTGCCAGGAGCTTTTATGCCATGAACCTGAGTTTTAGGTCCATCTTGCATAACCTTTTTTTTCTTTGATTTTTTTTGTTGACCAACTCCTTTAGCGTCTTCAGCTTTATCAAGTGCTTTATCGTCTTGCACTTCTGCTTTAGGTTTATAAGTACCAGTTGGATCGTTTTTATACTCTCCCATTTCAAACTTAGAAACTGCTAACTCTTTACTTTGATCGTCTGACCCTTTAGAAGCTCTAGGGCCAAAGCCTTTCTTTTTCTTTAAATCCATTATGCTTTTTAAAGCAGACCCTTTCATTTTAAACGCCATAATATCCTTTTTTATAATTTTTAGCAGGTGACTGTGATTCTTTAATAGCTTTTTCAGTTGGTGCGCCTTTTTCACCTTTCTTTCTCATCTTCTCTCCTCTCTTTCTTTTAGCATGTATATTATCCCACAAGCCTCTTTTTTTCATAGGAGTTGCTTTACTAGGTTGATTCTCTCTTTCAAGTTGCTTTTCATCTTCTTTTTTAGTGTAAGACTTTGGTCTACCACCATAGGTCATAAGCTCTCCTTTGTCATAAGATTTTTTGTCTTTTTCAGCTTGAATAGCATCTTTTGACACTGGCATTCTTTTGGTCTTTACTGGCTTAACTTTTACTAGACTTTCTTTTTGTTTAGCAGGTGAACCAGCTTTTGGCATCTTCTTGCCTGGTGGATTTCCAGAAGCGTTGTGAGCTTCAGCCTTGTTTGGATGAGATGGTCTTGCCTTATGCTCTTCAGCCCAAGGCTTGTGCTTTGCTGGAGAGTGAGGGTGACCATGCGATCCTTTTTCTACACTATAGTCTTTCGCTGGAGAAGCTATAATTTTAGCCTTTAGCCCTTCAGGAAGCCTATGTTGCCCACCTACTAACTTTTTAGTAAGTGGACTTTTAGGTTTCATATTAAATCCCATGCTTATAATGCGTCAAATTCAGCTTCTGTCATTTTCTTTTTAGCTTTGTTCTTTTTATCCATAGCAATATCCATGTTTTTGTTCACAGTATTTATAGAGTCTGCAGAAGCAACATATTTTTTACTTAGATCACCTGCTTTGTTTGTAGCTTTTTCTTTTTGACTTGGAGTTAAACCGCCTTTAGATTTCGAAAATGCTTTTACTTTATCCACATATGTAGACATGTTTTTGTTTCTTGAGTTTAAAACATCTGCTTGAGATTGTCCTTTCTCATTTTTATAAGCGTCTCCTTCTCTAACGTTTGTTACTTGTGTTGGTTCTGGTCTGTGTCCTTTTTCGTGAGCTTTAGCGGGAGATTGCCCGTACTTTTTCATAGGTGCTCCAACGCCAAAGTTTCTGTGCATCGGGCTTCCTTTCATTTTAAATGGTGAATATGCCATGACTTGTTTTTTTTTTAATTAGTATACTATTGAGTATAGTTACACACTTATATAGAAATTTAAAAAGTGGACACAAGCCTATTACTAGTATACTATAACTGGCTAATGTCCTGCAGTAGGACGTTGCAAATATAGAGGTACTGCGTTCCCCCCCCTCCCCCACCACTACTCTCATATATTAAAATGTATTCTAAAAAGCCACCTCCACCAACATTTTTTGCGTTTTATTTATATTTTTTGCAATTTACGTATTTATTTTCCAATAGATATACGACAGTAAATAGATATTAATAATGTAAAAAGAAACAAATGAAATTATACAAACACACTCAACGGGCAATACATACACACTAAAACTAATACACAAATGATAGTATTACTTTTACAATGCACATACGAAGTATAATAGATAATAATAATAAAGATAAATAAATATGAAAATAGAATCAAAAAGATTTGTGATAAGAAAATCACTAATAGGTAAAAACGCAATAATAACTGTCAACTTTAAAAATGGCAAAACTGCAACGTACTCACACGATAAAGTGTACGAAGTAATGAAAGAAAAGTTAGAACAAATGAATTGTTTTATCAAATACAAAAGTTATACTGCAAGTAATAACGTTCCACTAGTAGCAAGAGAAATCTGCTCATAGTAACACAAAGTCGAGTTAGTTCACTATTCCCTCGTATAATCAAATATGAATAGCAATATGTAGTAACGGTTTTCGTGAGTTCGATTCTCACACTACAACAAGTACAATGTAAATAAGTCGAAAGATCGCTCCATGTGGTGAATAACGTAAGTCGTGGTATTGTACAAACTAAATACGAAAGTAGTTAGATAATATAAATGTAACAACAAAGATACTTCCATTCGACTATATTCGATTGTACTATCATGAACTGATTAAATGAGTCACACGTACTAGTCAATGAGTTGTATTAATTGTTACACTAAATAAATAATAATATGTACGAAGCAATAGAACACTGGATAGAATATAATAAGAATAAAAATAAGTAACATGAACAGAGAAGAATTAAAAAGACTATGGTGGTCAATACCACACGGTAATCAAGGTATACCAACTCGTACAATTGTAGTAACTATGGACAAGTATAAAGGTCGCAAAGGTCAAGGTACAGTAAAGATTACTCGTGACGACTCAGATGGTTATAGTTGCTTTAGTACTCATCAAGTAAAACCTGTCGAGTGGGCTTTAAACAAAATGAAAGACAAGTGTCAAGATAGATTAGAGTACAATATAAACTATGACTACAGTAAATATAAATTAGTAATAAATTAAATAAATATGAAGAAAATAACGTGGAGTGTAGCAGCACTATTAATTGCAGGTACAACCTTGTTCGGTCAAGTAAATGACAAAGAATATGATAAAGAAGTAGAAACATTTAAGTCAATAGAATATCAAATAGATGACATTATTGACGCCATACGTATGGATATGTATTACGGTCACTTAGATCGCAACAGAGGTATGTTCTACATCAACGAGGTATTAGCAATCAAGTCAAAGAATAGAGATATTATGGCAAAATTACACGGTAGAGTTGTTGACGCTGCTCTAATTGATAAAATAAAGTTAGTAAACTAATGATAAAAGTTATAAAGAAAGTAGCAAATATAGCGTTAGACATAGCAATAGGAGCGTGGATGATATTCTTAATCGCAGTGTTTATTAAACTATTTACAAACTAAATACGAACGATAACAGATAATATAATAAATACAAATATGAAATTAACATACAACAATAGTAAAAAGTCCATTATACTAAATGGCACTAAGTACAGAGCATACAATATATGCGAATTACCTAACAACTTCGGTTTTCACGACAAAGAACCTATAGTACACTTACGCACTAAAGATTCAGTAACAGAGTGGTTCAACCATGCAGGTTTAACATACATAGCGCAATGATAAAAGCATATACAATACAAATAACACAAGCTCATAGC
>Ga0114998_10002470_pt1 | contig 13946 bp, 13 predicted proteins | sample ArcticOcean_MG_C_5_FD_87044 | JGI IMG/M metagenome (GOLD analysis project Ga0114998, IMG submission 87044) | Marine microbial communities from western Arctic Ocean - ArcticOcean_MG_CB4_138 | ecosystem: Environmental > Aquatic > Marine > Oceanic | place: Arctic Ocean: Canada Basin | collected...
GGGTGCTACATATGTATTATCTACATTTGTATTCCAAACTCTTTTAAAACTTTTACTATATTTCCAATCTGATATAGAATGAGTTATTGCCGCAGATTCAAAGTTTCCTTCGCAAGCTGGTGTAATCCCAAATTTTATATCTCTAAATACCATATACGACTGTTGTGCAAAGTTTTGTTCAATACTAATTTTTTTATTGAATGCTAACTTTGCAATATATGTTTCATTAGATTGTTGCTCTACCGCCATCCTATTTATTTCTTAAATTCTTTATTTGTTGTTCTGCTAATTCTAAATTCAAATTATTTGCTTTGCCAGAACTATGCAATTTATTATATTCTGTAGCGCAAGTTTTATGAATATTTTTACCATCTCCTACAGGGTGCTTTTGGCACCCGCATGTAAAAGGTTTATTACATTGTATACAACTCATTTTATTTGGTTTTAAATTATATATGGGTTTGTTCCTCCGCAATTACCGGATGGACAATTAATTTTACTTAATCTTTGCTTTGCATAATTATAAAGTTGCATTCCTTGTGCTGATGATTGACAGTATTCAACATTAGCAACAGCTGCATCAATCATGGTTCTAATAAAACTCATTTCAGACAACAACTCTTGTTTACGTGAATCTGGTTGACAGGCATTAACATCTAAATTGCATAAAACTTGAAAATAATCTGTAAGAATATTAGTAATTCTTAAATGATTATACTCAACAAAAACTTTATCATTAGGAGATACGCTGTATCTAATAATATATATACCGTCTGTAAGTGAATTTTGTTTTGATCCGCACCCTACAGTTTGCAAAGAAAGTGAACATGCATTTAAACAAAAATCAAATGTTTTATTTACTTTGATTAAAACAGGAACTGAATATCCAGGTGGAGTAATTAATAATTCTTCACAATCTATATTAAGTTCTGGTGCATACTGGCTAGTATCTTTAATACATAATAATTCACAGTTTGATACTGTAGGAATATCTAAACTTAATATATTTTTATCAGCCATGATTTATTACTTTATTACTATATATATATAATATACAAATAAAATAGATATTATAAAATAAAAAGAGCAGGAGTTTTACGTCCTGCTCTCATTTATTTAAAAGCTTTTGCTTTTATTATTGCTATTTACTCTTGTTATAGAGAGTATGTTTCCATTGCAATATTCTGTCCGGCTGCATTAGCCATGGTAATCAAACCATCTAAGATAGTTTCCACTTTTGTTTTTCCAGCTGTATCAGTATCTTTAACAAAGATTTGACAAACATATTGATCGTTATCATAGACACCACTTGGGTTATTGAATCTTGGAACAACGTGCTGTACATAGTAAGCTTTATACGTTGCACTTCTATCTACAAATCCAAGCAAATCATCAGACATTTCAATCTCTCTAATTCTAGCACTGTCTGCATTTCCTTGATTATAAGGAGACTGACGGTATCTTTCAGATAAGATTAAAGCTCTAATTACTTCTTCACCTTGAGTTTGTTGCATTGACCCTGGAGTCATTGTAGCAACACCACAATCATTACATGGATCTCCCGTTTCATCTAGTACACTTAAGATAAGTTGAACAGGTTCTGCATTGTAGTGATCTCTAGTATCGAATGAACAATTACCAAACTTAGTATCTACGTAAGCACCAACAAGTGTTGCACACGCTGAAACAGTAGTAGATCCTGTAGGATCAACTGAAGGTGTATATGTTCCGTCAAGAATTTGTGCAAATGAATAGTACGCTACTGCTACTGTAGCACCGGTAGTACTAGTAACTTCCATACCTAAACCATTTCCAACAATATTGTCAACATCAAAAGTAATATCATCAGTTGTAGTTACACCGCCAACAAGAGCACCATCTACAGTAATTACATCTGCAACATCGTATCCTGCACCAACAGCAACAGTTGTTACGCTGGTAATAGAGCCACCCGCTACTACAATTGTAAATGTTGCGCCAGTTCCTCCAGCAGGAGCAACAGTTGAAGCAACACCTGTATAAGTTCCATTAACTAATGTTCCTGTAGTAGCAGCACCTGATACCATTCCAACTCCAGTAACTGCTGATGATCCTTCAGCAGCAAAAGGCTTCATTAGTGGATCACATAAAAGCATCTGTACTGAAGCAGCCAAAGCCAATGCAGGATCGAGATGTGTTTGAGTTCCTACGCAACAAAGTCCTGGAAGAGAAGCTCCATTACATGCAGCATCACCTGAACTATCACCAATAGCATAAGCATTGTGATTTAGGAAACGTAAAGCAGGAGAACCTTTAACATCCATTCTTAAAAATAGATTTTGTCCACAAGGAGCACAATCTGAAGCAACACAAATTTTTGCAGTTGCTTGTGATGCTACTGTAGCATCTTGTTCCCATACTCTTGAAATGTATCTTGGGTTAATACCTTTAGATTTTACAGATTCTTTATATCCACCATGTCCGGGGTTGTTTCCAATAGTATCAGAAGCATATAAACTACCCTGTACTAAATAAGCTAAAGTATTTGCAGGTAAAACTGTAGCAGGAGCAACTGTTTTCCATTCTGCATCCGTTACTAAAGCTAGTTGTCCTTTGGGTATAGTTGCTGTACTAGTACCTGCGGTAACTATACCTTCATTTACTACAAACGTTTTATAAAACGCATTATTAAAATAAGCCATATTTTTTTAAATATTGTGCAAGGACCATTACCCTCACTAGTTATATAGATGATTTAAACAGTTTACTCTGTTTGTAACGTATGTGTTACTATAATAATATACTAATACAATATTAGAATACCAAATTTAATTGTTTCGTTCTGCTGCTGCTTGACCTCTTTGTTGTTGATATGAATTTTCTATATCTCCTGCAATAATTGATGCTGCATCATCTAACATTAATTCTGCTACATCGTCTTTAAATTCACAATCAATATTTGTTAAAGATATATCACCTGTATATGGATCTACACAATTTAAAATTTCAATATACACTGGTTGTCTATAGTACGTTAATACGGGATTAACGATAGTAAAATCAGTGTTTCTATATATTCTAATTGTATTATTTAACATAGTACAAAATGTTTCTCCCCATTCAAAATCAGGATATTTTAACGGATCTCTAAGAAGGAGTGGTACATTTGCTTCTTCAGCTAAATAAACTGTCATATCTCTAGCTGGACAACATTCTGTTTTTGCATCAGTACTTACTCTTTTATACTCTAAGTAATTGGTAATAGGAAAATTATCAGATTCAAAATATGTATCTGTTGATGTTCCAGTTAAAGATATCTCACGCAAAAGAGGTTGTAAATCGTCAATTCTTCTTTTTGATAATTCATCTCCTTCTTTATACATGTTCCCCCCATGTAGATTTCTCCTACACCATTCTATTTGAGCTTTATTAAACGCTTCAATAAATTGCCAACACTCTATATTATCATAGTCTTGGCTATCAAGTTTGTTTAATCTTTGCTTTAGCTTAATTAGAAGAGTATTGTTATTCATTATCTATATTTTTAAGATGCCCAATATGGTTCTACTTTATCTAAAATAGCCATTAGCGCCTCCTCGTTTTCAGGATTTTTTAAAAAATCAAAACATTCTGAAGGAGTTTTTCCAAGTCTAATTCCGCTATCAATTGGTTCAATCCATCCTCCAGCTTTAGTAGTTATAAATCTATAGTATAATGCATCTTTTACTAATGCTCTTATTTTTAATTCTTCCATAGTAAGTTGAGAAACTTCTAGAAACTGACCAGCAGCTCTTTTCTTTGAAGATTCTGTACCTAACCCATTAATATAATTATCCATATTTTCATATAGTATATCATTAGGCGTTGACTTGATATATTGCACACTATCTGTGTCACATATTTTAGCAACATACATAAGTTTAGTTGTATTAGTATCATATAGTTTTTGTAATTCAACTAATGCTCTATTTTTTAATTTACTTAATTCAGTTCTTGTACCTAAACTTTCTTCAGATGTATCTAAATAAAACTTTGGTGGGTTATTTGCTTCTTTAGCTAAACGTAAAGATTTAGCAACTATAGAAAATCCACCAGCATTTATTGCAAATAATTTAATTAAATCATAAGGGTCTTTATCTGGGTCTAAAAATACTGGATCGTTACCACATCTTAATGAAATTTTATCCCAAAATTTTGAATTATCAGGTTTCATAATTGTTAACTTATTCCAAAAATCTTTATCTTCTGGATCAACTACATTAGCTGCTAATTCAGCTTCTAATTGTGCTACAGCATTTCTAATTTCAATAATTTTAGCTTTCTTTTTTTCTTTAGAAAGCATTTTTACTTCTGGAGCAAATTCATTGAGTCCTGTAACATAGCGTTTTACGCCATTCATTTCTAGACAAGCTAAGTTTTCCTCATGGTATACTCCATCATGGAGTGATAATCCATATTGTTCTAATCCCATATTCTCTTTATTTGAAGTAAAGAAAGGACGCACTGCGATGGTTGAATTTTTACCATGCTGATATTTTTCTACAATTGTGTAATCGCTCATTATTTTTTGGTTTTAAAATTAATAACTGTTTTATAATCAAAGGTACATAAAATATGTACAGTTTATTTATTAATAATTTCTAAAGTAAGGTTTTACCCTTACTAAAGTTTTTGATCATACATCAATAACAATTTTTAGTACCCCCGCAGTGTGATATAAGTCTCCTCTTACCAACCCGGCAGTTTTTGCAGCTGCATTAGTATTATATTCTAACAGAGATGCTCCTCTAACCCAGTCAATTACTTCATTTACATGGAGTAACCTAGCTAGACCAGTAGTATTTTCTTTTCCAGTATATGCTGGATCTTGAAACTTTTGTTTTACTTTCTTTAATTGTGCCATTATTATAATTTTTAAAAGATTAAAAAAAAGGGGAGGGATTAACCTCCCCTTTAACATTAAATATTCTTAGAATGAACCACCTGTAATTGGGTTTCTCATTACAATTTTAAGAACTTTAGTTGGATCTTTTACCCAAATAGCTGGCATAGTCTGAGTCATCATAACTCTATAACCATTAAAGTTTCCTGTAGAAGCAAATCCTTGACTTCTTCCCATGTAATCCATAGTACCGTTCTGGTAGAACCACTTGAGTTGATTGTCCCAAGAAAGTTTCAACAAGTGAATGTTGTCATTTCCTTCGTCAGTTACATCAAAGATAATAAAGCTAAATGAACTTAGAGGACGACCATCAATTAATGGGTTCTCAATGTCATTAGTATTCAAGTTGTCAAATGCAGGATTCAATACAAACTTAACATTAGCTAAGAATGGAATAGTAAAGCTTGTGTAAGCAAAACCGTAATCTAAATCCATACCAGAACCTTTGACAGCTCCAATATCAGTTGCATTTTGTACTAGACCTGAACCATATACTTCATCAGCAATAGCTTTATTGATCAATTGCATTCCTGCAATACCTGTTTGTACAACAAGTGATCGTTGAGGATCTGGACCTTTAAACTCAACTTTACCTTGGTAGAAGTTGTAAAGTTCAGACTTAAACATGTCAAGTGTAAATGAAGACTTGTTATATACTCTCTTAAACGAGTTATCTAACTGAGCCCATAAACCTACAGATAGTCTAATATCATCTGGTCCATCCTGCTTAATTCTACCACCTTTACCCCACATTAGGTAAGTTTCAATATCCGTTGCAATTTTAGATAAGTGAGCTGCTTCCATATTTGTAATGAAAGTTCTTGTTAGAGTACCATTTTCAAATGCTTCTCTAGCTCCTGCTTTACCCATATTTGCAACAAGCCCTTCAATACTAGGTACTGATGGATTGTTTGGATCAGTGTTAAAGTTTCTCCAAATCTCAGTTACTGGTACAGTACCATCAGCATTCAAACCACCTTTGATCATAAGATCAGCACGGCTAGAAATAGAATAATGTACATGTGCTTCTGCTCCACCTACAAAGTTGTAGAATTCACGAAAACCAGATCCTGTTTCAATGTCAGAAAAACGCTCTCCGTACTCACCTCTTGCAGAACCTTTTCTGAAGAACTTTGTACCTTTAGCTAGATATGTATTATCTAAGAAAGCTGCGTTGTTGTTGTTTACCAATTGAACAGTATAGATAAAGCCATCACCTGCTGGAATAATATCTTCCGCTGTAATGTAAAGCTCTAATCCATTGTACTTGTCGTAAGTGATAATATCACCGTGACCAAAAGTTCTTTTGGAAATTTTAATTTTAAATGTAGTACCATCTACACCTTTTGTTGTATTGGTTGACTCAATATCTGCAACGATATAAGGTAAGTCTTGTGCAATTGGAGTTTGCCATTTGTACTCGCCACGAGCATTGTCCACCATGATGGTGTTCTTGCCGCCAAAGGAAGCCATTTGATACAAAGGCATTTCTACCTTTTGGGTCATTGCCCAAAGATCTACTGGTCCCATATCCATAGGCTCAGCATTGCCGAGCATTTGAGTTAGGTGATAAGAATCAACATGAGAACTAGCTTTGTAGCTTGTATCTCGTAAGAAAATTCCATTATTTAATACTGGAGTTGCCATAATTTGAATTGTTTTAAATTAATTATTATTTATATATTTGATAGTTAAATCCGTTTGAAAATATTGTTGGTTCTCTGTAATTTCTTTCCGGCTGGTCTTCTTCTTGTATCTTCTGTTTCTTGAACCCCAAGAGATGCAGTACTATTACTTGCTGCAGCAGTCTTAAGTTTTCTAACAGTTTTTTCTACACTTTTCTGAGCTCCTTTGTCCATAATTTTTGCCTTGTATCCTTGAGGATCAGACAATAACCAAAGTGCTTCAGAAATTAATGTGTAATTTGGTTCAACAAATTGGTACTTTTCTAAAAGATGACCAAGTAAGTTTGTATTTTTTCCGCTTACTGATGGGTAACTAGGTTGTACTAAACCATTGTATAGCATAGCTTGAGTTTTTCTATCTACTTTGATATCACCCAAACTTCCTTCTTTTAATGTTTCGTATACATTTGACATGTATTGTTTAGATGCATGTTGTTGTTGTTTCTTTTTCAAGTCTTGTTCTTGAAGTTTTTTAACAACAATTTTTTCCTGCATTTTATCCAACTTAGGTTTAAACTTGGCAGCTTGCTTTTCAAGTTTACCTAAATCCTTCCATATATCTATTTCTTCTGCAATTTCTTCAGCATTTCCATAACCGGTAGCACTTAGGTATTCTTTAATTATTGTTTCTTGATCTGACTCAGATTTAAGACTAAGTTGCTTAGTCTCCTCTACACTACCTAAAGTATTAAATAATCCTTTTATATCTGTTCCTCCATCAGCTACATATCTTGCAGCTATTTGTAATTCTTGAGGTAGACTTGCAAAAAATTGTTTAGGAGTTTCACGTCTAACTTCATTTGCTTTTTCCTGTAGATTAGCATCAATTAATTCTTCCCAGTCTTTAGCAGTGTAATCTTCTAAAGATTTACCGTCATCAAATGGTACAATTTTTTCTGCTTTAATAAGTTTATCAAATACATCAGAAATACCTGAAATAGATTTCCTACCTCTAGTTTCTTTCTTTTGAACATCTTCTTCAGTTTCATCATCTAATGAATCAATGATATCTGTTACTTCTTCTGATTCAGTTTTAGCTTTAACATTGTCTTCAACTAGTTCGTCTAAAGTTTCTTCAGAAGCAGTTTCTGAATCTTTAGACTCAGTTTCAGTTTCTTCTTTCTTACTTAAATCATCTACGCCATCATCATCTACGTCAGTAAATGAAAAGTCTGCTGCTTTACCTAATCCAGATAAAATATTTGGTTTAGGGGCAGATTCATTAGGCAATGTAATATCATTGCCGCTTGGTGCGCCATTGAATATCTCATCTAAATTTACATCTAATGTTTCTACGCTGCTATTCACTGTAGTTTCTTTTGTATTCATAATATTGTTGGTTTTAATATTTAGTACGTGTGCTTATATATACAATATAATAAAAGTTTATGTATGAATCAACATATTAAACTTATAATATTTTACATTAATGCAAAGTATTTTGCAGTATATAGCTAACGCGAGTTATTTATCTTTAGATTTCTTAGTTTCCTTTACATCATACTTATTTTTATTCTCTATAGCAATCTGTAAATCTTTATTAGCAACCTCTCTTGTAGCAGCAATTTTTTCTCTTTCTACTTTAAGTCTTTCAGACTCCATAGATCCTTTTATTGCCATTTCATCACGTTTCAAATTAGTCTGTTCTTGGAATCTTGTAGTTTCTCTAATGTCTTTCATAGCATCTTGATAATCAGATACTTTGTTTTCATTTATATCTACCATAGATCCGAATCCAGCTGACTTAATTTCAGCAACAGTTATATCATTCTGTCTGTCTTTATCATTTTCAGATATTTCAGCTTGTAACTTCATCTGCTCTTCTTGTGCTTTAGCTTGAAGTTGTTGTTCCTGCATTTGACGCTGTTGTTGCATTTCCTCCGCTCTTTGCTTTTCAACCCGTACTTCGGAGTCTTTTAAAATATCAGTTACTTCTGATATAGAATCAGCTTTAACAATATTTCCTAACTCATATATAGAAGCTCCAGTAGTGTTGTTAGTTAATGCCATTTGTTTTAACTGCTCTAGTATAGCTCTATGGTTTGTTTTAGTAGTTGCAAAGACATTAAAATCTCTAAGTAATAGATCAGTCCCATTTATAACAAAATTAACCTTCTGAGCCTCTGTAGAGATGTATGATAATCTTACACTTGGGTTTGTACTATTATAATACTGAGCTAAATCAGTTCTCATTTGGTGAACTCTTGGCATTAAGTGATCAGAATGCTGTACAAAATATATTTCTGTTTGAGCATATGATTGTTGCATTGCATTAACTACACCAGTTGCAGTTTGTGCAGATACAGCTCCACCTAAACGTTGTGGATTAATACCAATAGAATCAAAACATTGTTCTTTAAAATGATTAGCTAATTGAATTCTACTCATTAATCTACTAGTCTGCTCCATGTTAAGAGTTTGATAGTGATTAAAGTTTGTAGCATTTTCTGTATTAGTAATGGAAGTATCTAGCGGCAGCATTTGAAAATCTTTCATTGCCACATATGCTTTAGCATAGTTATTTTTTCCCCAATCTTCCCCCATAGAGTGGCGAGGTAAAGCATTCTGATCAAACATAATAACTGTACCTAACTCATCAATAAGAATATCAGCTATTTGGTTATTAACCATGTTGTATCCTACTTGATATGCCTTCATTAAATCTACTAAAGATGTAGACCTAGTATTTCTATCAGAAAATACTCTCCCCTCAACTGGAAGTTTACATCCATATAATGAGTTATCTCCTTTAAATTGAAAAGGTAATCTTCCAGGCTTTTCTCTATTGATACCTAGATAAATAGGATTTACATTATCATCCATAGTACTCTGCCACATTGCAGGTACATTTGGTCCTATTTTTACACCGCCCCATGTTTCGTTAATCCAAATCCACTCTACGTGTTCACCTTGCAGCAATGTGTCTTTAGATTTATTCTTAAAAATTGATGTATCATAAACTGGTTTTTCAGTTATTTTAAATGATTCATCAATTATTTCTTGTGTTACTTCCCCATCAAACTCAATCTTAGTTAAATGCCCTACTTTTCTTTGAGTTTTCCAATATATTGTGGAAATCCGCATTAAGTTTCCGTCACCCCATTGTTCTAAATCTTCACTCTGAGAAAGGATTTGCGTTAATATATCTCCTCCACGAGCTGGATCAGCCATATAATTACTTGCGTATTGTCTGTATGCTAGACCTGGCATTTCAGTATTCCATGCGTGTGATCTAGTTGCATCATAATAAGAACCATCATTTTGGTACCCATTAACTTGATACTGTGCAGAACGAGCAGGATATATTCTTTGTAAAGATGATAGTTGTTTTTCATCCATTAAATAACCATACTTATCTACTACATCTGAAACAGTCATAAGATCAACTTTACCTACATAGTTTGAATCAGCTATATATCTTTGATCTGGAGATTTTTGATAAAATGTTAAAACAGGATTCCATAGTTCTACTTCGTAGTCATCTTCTAACATACGGAAATGCCAAAATTCTCTATCAGCAATAAGCATATCTCTAAAGCCTCTTTCTTCAAGCTCTTGCATTTTAAATCTTTCCTCATCTACATTTAATTGATGAGTAGCCCATTCCTCTATACTGCTTCTGTATGATTTACTAAAATAATCTTCTATTTCAGGTAGGGATTTCATATTTTCAGGAGATAGCTGTTGTTGCGCTTCTTCTGATGCTGGATCCATTCCAGCTTCAAGCATTTTTAGAATCAAATTTCTTTCTGCATCAGCCAATAAAGATTCTTCAATCTTAAGTTTTTTTTGCTCAAGCATTTCATTATATGACTTATCATCCACTGCTCTAAACTGAACTTTATTATATCGTTTAGTAAACTCCCCGCTAAGTACATTAATAACATTAGGAACAATAGGATAAAATTTAAGCTCTAACGCAGAATCATTTTCTTTTGTTAGAACATCCATCATTTCTTTATAATCATTGTCTTCTTCAACAATGTAATCTGACTTATCAATAATACCTTTAGCTAACTTATAATTTTTTAAAAGTCTTCTGGCGTTTGTTCTTAAAAATTCAACACCTTGTAATTCTAACCAATCTAAATTCCATGCTGCCCAATCATCAGTTTTTTCTGAAGAAGGTATAAACTGTACTGGTTGAGTTAAACTAGAATAGGTAGGGCCTTCTTTAGCCTTCTGTCCATTTTTTAACTGCATTGCATTTAATACTCTCATTCCGTATTCTATTTAGTTAAGTCTATTTATAATTTCTAAAACCCGATCTTCTAGGTCTACTACCATTAGGTAAAGCTGACCGTCCAATATTTTTAAACGGACTATACTTTAATTTACCCATTTTTTCTGAATTTACCAAAGATTTCTGCTCTGATTCGCGTCTTTTTGAATATCCTCTGTTTGATTGCTGTATTTTAACAAAAGCTACTAATGCACCAAATGCCACTAACCTATCCACGTTTAAACCTGGGTAGTATGCCAACATCTCTTTTACTAGCATAGGATCCGGAACTCTTTCAACACCAAAAGTTTGATTTGTAACAACACCATTTATATCCGTCTCCTCATCTATTACCTCTCTTAAAAATTCTATTGCATAAGAAATTAAATGACTTTTAAATAATGTTCCAGTATTTTTCCATCCATATTCTTGGTATACAGTTTTATTAGAACCTAGATCTTTTAAAAATAGTATTTGCTGCTTGGGAACTAAATATCTTTGTTTTTTTCTTGCAATCATATGCTGAATAAATAAAGAAATATTATTCTCCACTATTGTCCATGCATTATACCATTCAATTATTAACTCTAATCTTTCATGTGTCTTATTAATATCGTCAAATCTACCACACCATGCAGCCACTATCTTATCTTTCTCTAAGAATTGCTCTACATCCCCTGCTTCAGTAGTTCTGGTTACTTCTGTAGCGTTTTTATAAACAAAAATACTACATAACGAATCTGATGTAGTAGTTTTTCCTTCTGATACCGGATCAATAGATGCATAGTATGCTCCAAACTGCGGGCTTTTAATTGGTCTTTCCCAAACTACTATTGTACCTGTTTTATCTATTTGTTTTTTATCAACTGGGAATTTAGAGATGGGTAATTTATTAGTTCTTTTAGCAGATATTCCTTTTTCATCTCTATCTAATTCTATAAGCTCATAGGGATATTCTTTTTCTTCTATTCTTTTTTGTTGTCTAGATAATATAGCTTGTGGAAATATTGATGCTTTTCTATATGCAAATGCCTCTGCTATATTCATTGGTTTTTGAGAAATTCTTAATTGAAATTGTTCTCCATTTAATTCATTCTTCCAACGTGATCTTTCTTCAATAATTGCTTCTATAGCTTTTTCTACTAAAGAGTTGCCAAAATCATCAATAAAAGGAGGCATAGAATGTTGCTCAGGAATAAAAAGTCCCGCCATTCCTATTGTCCCATCAGCATCCATTAGGTTTGTTTCTACAGAATAGATGTCATTTGCTCTAGGATTTAAAATCATTTCCTTTAATGGGTTACATTGCTGAAGATCTCCCACTGATCCTGCTGCTATAAACATACCCGTGGTCATCATACCAGATGACATAGCAGGACGTAGATACTCATATGTATCTGACATCTTAGGAGCAATACCCGCCTCCTCATGAAAGAAGTATGTACAAGGACCACCTACACCCGTGGTAGCATTTTTTTCAAATGAGCCACCTTGTATTTTAGATTTTAATCCTCTTGCTGTTTTTCTATTTCCTATCTTTACTTCAATCTGTTGTTGCCATAGCAAAACCTTTTCTGGATTACTAGGTCTATACCATGCAGTATGTTCATTTAAGAAAGTTTTATACTCATCTAAAAACTTCCATGATCCTTTATCATTAATGAAGTCTTTTAAAGATGCTCCAATCTTGCATATACTACCTTCTTCAAACCAATATGTATTTATAATCTTACCCATATGGAAATAAGAAGAAGCTATCTGACGTTTTTTAAGTATTGCTGAATGTTTATTATTTAATTCAGCTAATAGCTCATATAAAGCCATATGATATTGCGCATCTCGTACTTTTGCAAAGCCATACTTTTTTTCTTCTTTATCAAAAATTGGTAAGAAGTTTAACCACATATAATAATCTCTAGTTAAAAAAAAACTTTTATTTTTATCTTTATATATTACACCCTCTCTACATTTATTCTTTTGATCTTCCCAGTAGTTGGTGAAATCTTTAGACCTAAAAGGTTTGTTGCAATAAAAACCTTGCTCATTAAATAATTTTGCTTCTGTATTAAACTCATACGACAAAGCATTAAGCCCATAAAGACCTGGTTCACTAAATATACTTAATATATACTCAACGAATGCAGGCTTGTCTACGAACTCAGTTACTTCCCATTCACCATTATTATATGTAGGGATGATTTTATACATCCATTGTAGTAACTATAATTGCAAAAACATCTCCTTCTTGAATAAGCAGGTGCTCTTCTCCGTTATGATTCATTGATGTAGGTAAACAGTGTTCAGTATATTGCACAACATCACCCAATTTAATTTCCTCAACTGATTGACCTAATCCAACCACTTCACCTTTATACTCTTTTTTTTGAGCTATTTCGGGCAAATACAGACCGGATGCAGTTTTTGTTTCAGCTTTCTTTGGTCTTATTAGTATTTTTTTTCCCACTGGTATTACTTGTTGTCCCATTTTCTTTAGTTTTTGGTTTAATATCTTTAAAAATTTGTTCATCCCAATAGCAAAAATGCCATGATTCTTTTTTACTATGCATTATAATTGATCATATGCTAAGCCGGCTCCTCCACGAACAGAACTTTCTTGCTCCTGTTTCATATCGGTAAATGCCCCCTTATATGATTGTCTAATCTGTTCAAACTTAGCAGCAGCATTTATCATAGAGTTCATGTTGCCATCTCTACCATGTTCAATGGGAGTTACTTCCATATACTTTGCTAATCTATCTAACATTGCTTTAATTCCTACATAAGCTCTATACGTAGGTGTTTCATACATTTGTTTGCACATATCTAATGCATATCTAATTTTTCCGTCTTCAGGTGATTCTTCTAAAACCACCTCTTCAATAATAATATCCTCTTTCTCATGTTCGGGTAGGTTAAAGAAAGGATTTAGATCAGGATTGGGACAGCTCATGTAAAATATATATTGATATACCTGCATGTACGTATCCGGATACTCATCCATTATAACTTTTAAAAATGGTAAAGCATAACAATGTTCTGAAGGTATAACTTTACTATTTTGTATATCAAATAATCTTACTATCATATTGTTGTGTTTTTATAAGGCATCAATATAACC
>Ga0114998_10002471_pt1 | contig 13939 bp, 7 predicted proteins | sample ArcticOcean_MG_C_5_FD_87044 | JGI IMG/M metagenome (GOLD analysis project Ga0114998, IMG submission 87044) | Marine microbial communities from western Arctic Ocean - ArcticOcean_MG_CB4_138 | ecosystem: Environmental > Aquatic > Marine > Oceanic | place: Arctic Ocean: Canada Basin | collected...
TTGGGAGGAGTCCGTTTTTGTTCCTTGAAAAGAGGGATTTTCGAGCACGAATTCGCTCTTTATTGATTTATGAGCAAGTGGCCAAGTGACCATCGTTGTTCTCTTATTATTTCTTGAGATGGTCGTCTCCACTGTACGGAATGGTCATTTTTCGCTAAAAACGCGTACTAACTCACTCATTTATTAAAAACACAAAGAAGCAAAAAAAAAACGATTCCGCCCCACAAAAAATCAATCACTTATTCAAACTTTTATATCCCGTGCAAAGAACGAAACAAAAGGAAGAATAAGAAACGAACAGTAGAGAGAGAAAAAGAACAGTAAAAGTGATATACGAACTTAAAGAAGTGAACGAACGATGTCAAAACCTGCGCAGCTCTCGAAATTCGCGCAGGACTGCTCGGCGTGGTCCATGAACATCTTCTCATCAGTCGCAATCGTGATGGTCAATAAGCAACTGATGTCGAGCACTGGGTACCAGTTTCGTTTCGCGACGACGTTGTGTGGGTTACATTTCTTCTGTACGGCGTTTATTAACCTATGCGTGAAGAGGGAGAACGCGAGTGCTGTTGCCGTGGTTATCGGTAGCAGTGCCGGTAGTACGAGTAATCATGCCAGTAATAGTAATAGTAATAGTAGTCAAGGCGACGTTGGCAGTGTTCAAAGTACGGCTGCTTTGGACGCCGAAGCGGCGACGAAAGAGAGAAGCGCCGCTCGAGATCCGATGATGAAGATACCGTTGAAAGATCTAGTCATTTATGTCGTCATTGCGAACATGTCAATCATTGGGTTGAACATATCGTTAATGATGAACACGATTGGGTTTTATCAAGTATGTAAGCTCGCGCAAATACCGACGATGTGTATATTAGAGGCGACGTTTTTGCAGAAGAGGTTTTCGAGGAAGGTCGTGCAAGCGATCATGATCGTGTTGTTAGGCGTTGCAGTTGCGACGGTGAGTGATGTGGAGATGAATTTCGCTGGTACGTGCGCGGCTATGATCGGGGTTTTAAGTACGTCGGCGCAGCAGATTTTGGTCGGGCACTTACAGAAGAAGCATAACATAACGTCGAATTTTTTGTTAGCAAAGACTTCGTTATGGATGGCGGCGAGTATGTTGGTTTTTGGGCCAGTGATGGATACGTTAGTGACGCAAGGCGAAAACGTGTTCGAGTACGAATGGTCCAGTGGGGCTTTGATTTTCTTAGCCGTTTCGTGCGCGCTCGCCGTTTTAGTGAACATTTCGCAATATTTATGCATCGGTCGTTTTTCGGCCGTTTCGTTTCAAGTCATCGGACATATCAAAACCGTCTTGGTCTTCTTATTCGGGTTCATTTGCTTCAACGCCCCGATCACGAGTAAGAACATCGCAGGCTGCGCTCTAGCCGTCGTCGGGATGATTTATTACACGCAAGCCATGAATAAACAAAAAGAGGAAGAAGCGAAATCGATGACTACGTCTTCGTCGTCGTTGCAAAATCTCGCGAGCAAAGTATGATACATAAAACGTCATCGCACATATACGACGCGTACACACTCGAAAGAAAAAATGCGCGCGCTTAAGAGAGAGAGAGAGGGAGAATATGATAAAGGTATACAATCGCACGATCGCATCACGAAACCGAACAAGCCTCGATGAAGAAGAAGCGAGTACTCGATACTCGCGAAAATAGGAACGTCTACTTATTAAAAATGCTGAAAGAAAAAAAAAGTATCACCACGCTTAATTCATCACAAAACGGATATCTTCTCTACTGGCGCACTTTTACAGCCGCGTTAAGACTAGTAAGGTTTGGCACGAATGCGCTCTGCTTCGTTCGCACGATCGATGAACCAAAAATCATCGCTTTTTGAGCTTTCAAAAACTGACCCTGGCCGTTGTAACGTTCGCCTGCGACCCAAGATTGGATATAAAAAAAAGTCAACGACATCGGAACGAGCGGTAAAAAGCAGAGTAAGCACGAGATCGACGGAATGTTTATTCACTGGCATCGTGCAAGGCACGGCGAAGTGCTCAGAGATCTCCTCCGTGGAAGCATCGGATGATCGGATCATGAAAGTATCGTTCGAGTTCCCTTCGCGAGCGCTCTTGGGAGTAAAAATTGGCTGCTCAATAGCGATCAACGGCACTTGTTTAACGGTCGTAGAGTTCGATGAAAACGAAAGCCGAGCGAGGTTCGACTGCGTCGAAGAGACATTACGGGCGACGAATTTAGGGCAATTGAAAGTGAATGATGTAGTGAATTTTGAGCGATCTGCGCGAGTAGGGGATGAGATCGGCGGTCACGTCGTATCCGGGCACGTGCATACGGTCGCCGAGATATACGAACAGCGCGAGACCGAGAATAACAGGGAGGTGAGGTTTCGAGTGAGAGATCGAGCGATTGCGAAGTATGTTTTGCCGAAAGGGTTCGTTGCGGTTGATGGATGTTCGTTGACTGTTGGGGATGTCTGCGAGGAGGAAGGTACGTTTAGCGTATGGTTGATTCCTGAGACTATTAGGGCTACGGCGTTTAAGCAGAAAGGGAAGGGGAGTTCGGTGAACGTCGAGATCGAGTCTTCGACGAGGGCGATCGTGGATACGATTGAGCGGTATATGGAGAAACAGAAACGATGATAGGAGTAGTAGTAGTTGTTGTTGTTGTTGTTGTTGTTGTAGTAGTAGTGCTATTATTTATTGTTGTTGCGTGAAGTCGGATTCAGTTTTCTCCACGATACTCCACAGCGATTGCAGAGCGTTTTTGGACCGTGCGTGCCTTGTCTCCATTGAGGCGTTTTCGTGATTCCGCAATCGTAACATCCAACGAGTCTTTCTCTACCAGTTGACGAGCATACGATCAAATCAGTGGCTTTAGGGTATCCATGCTCGACGACGGAAATAGTAATATCCGGAAGGGCTAAAGTGAGTTCCGTTTCGTCTTCGAATATGTTCGACAAAGAAGAAGCGGCGCCGTCTCGCTCGTTAGTAGTAGTAGTAGTAGTAGTAGTGGTAGTTTCCTTTTCACTTTTAGTACTACCTTTTCCTATGCTCCTCGTCTTCTTTTTCGTACTAGTAGTTCCTCTTTTCGCCGTTGCTGTTATAGCACTGGTATAAACTCTTTGTACTAAAGCATCGGGTTTAACGATTATAATCCGTTGCTGCTGCCTCGACGCTCTTTTCCTTTTCTTTCTCGTATTGTTTTTTAATAATACTATCGGCGGAGAAAAAACTTCACCGCCGGAACCAGTCATAAAATCATAGTCTATTTCCGCCGACGCTACATCAGCCGCCGCCGCTGATGACGAAGAAGATAATAACGATAAGTGTTGCACCGCGTGCATTCTCAAGCTTTGTGCACATTTTTTCTCGTTGCTATTATTATTATTATTATTATTATCGTCGTCGTCGTCGTCGTCGTTATCATTATCACTATTGCTCTCCGCTAACATTTTTTCTCTCGCGCAAACGCTTTCCAAGTGCGATAACTTTTCTTCTGCGACGTTCGTTTTCTCAATCGCCTCAAACGTTTTCACCGTTGCCTCTATTCGTTTTTGTTCCGCGACTAGTTTTGTATTTTCAGCTATTAGCCTTGCGTTTGAAATTCTATTCTCAATCGTCGTCGGTGCTAATAATAAAATGGTCGTATTTTTTTTCCTGTCGTCGTCGCCAGTATTATTATTATTGTTGGTATTATTGTTGGTATGATCGTACGCGATCGTCGAAGCAGTCGTTGACGTACAATACGCTCTATCTTCTTCATCGTCGCCGTTGTTCTCTTTTTTGCGCGTTCTCGTTTTCTTCGTCTTCGGTTGCGTATTATTATCATTATTATCATTATTATCATTATTATTATTATTATTATTATTATTATTATTATTATTATTATTATTATTATTATTATTATTATTATTACTGTTATTATAAAAAGTTTCCAAGACGTCTTCATTATGAGGGCGAAGCATGATACCGTGTATTGCCGCGAGATCTTCGAGATAATTGCGAGAATCGCCAATATTATTATTAATTTCTTCGTGGAGTGAATAACTTTCTCTGTTCATTTCATCGCCAGAAGCCGCCGAAGGCGTTGGCACGACGAACAAAATCACATCATCCGTCGATATCGCGGAGGTTTTTTTGAAAGGTGGAAAAATCTTTGACCCTTCGGCGGCGGGCGTTTTTGCTGCGCACGTGGGACTAACGTTCTGACCAAAATAAAACTCGTTATCCTTTTCTATTTTTTTTAAACCATTCTTTTTGTTATTCGTCGTCGTCGTCGATGCATCATCGTCGTCGTCGTCGTCATCAAACGTGGGAAGACCGCGTAAAACGTTCCATAACGTTTCTTCGTTTTCTATTTGCGTCTCTACTGCGTCGTTCAACAACTCATTTCGCGCTTCTTCTTCTACATTTTTCAAACATCTTCTTCTTCTTCTAGGTGTTCTCGTTGTTCTCGTTTTTACTGCCGTCCCCTTCGTTCGACGAGAAGCAAACATGTTCCCTATTTTTATGTATGTGTATATATATTACACGGAGAGAGACGCTCGTGGCGGTGAGTAAAAATGTAACGAAATGCGAGGCGAACTTAAACTCTTCTCCTCAGCTCGTCGCGTCTATAATACGCCCCTCTTCTCTCTCTCACACACGCACACACACACACACACACACACACGAAACGAGAGAACTATAGGACTATTCGCGAAGCATTTCTATTAATCGCGCGTCGCTACGCGAATTCGAAAGAACGCGGCGCTCGCAAGAAAAAGAAGAATACTTTTCAAATGTTGTCTTTTCATTTTCTCTTCTTAATCTCTCGCTCTCGCTCTCGTTCAGTTCAGCTACGCAAGGCATCGCGCTTCTGTACTGAATCAAACGCGCTCCTTAAAAACGAGCGATTGGAAAAATCGAACGAATCGATGCGAATCTCATCTTTCCTTTTCCGTTCATTTGAATCAAAGTAAGCAAATTTCGCCCTCGCTCTCGCGGATACGTATCGTAAATACATTTTAATTATAGAATTCGCGTCAAACATTTTTGTCGATACGTATGCTTTACCTTTTTATTTGTGTGCGCGAAACTCGATAGGCAAGAGGCTCGATTTTAAACCGACGATTACGATTTGCTCTCTCTCTCTCTTTTCAACTCGATCCGTTTGTATCAAAACGCTCCTCTGTGTAGTTATTCGTACCGCGCGCGCGCGCCTTCGGATTGAAGTGATCAAAACGTGTTCTTCGCCTGTTTGCGAAAAAAAAAAAGTCCCCAAAAATGGATGCTCTCTCTAAAATTAAGTTTTTTTTTGCAAAGAAAGTTCTCAGTACATATAGTGTTGAGAATACGGCGGCCCGACCATTCAATCACTTATCTCTTCTTAGCGTTATATTATATCAACACTTTACACTTCATCACACGCGTAGATAGTAATACATATCTGTCGTTATATTTCTATCTCTCTCGGTTTCGTTTCCAGTACTCTTCAAGCACTGTCTTTTGACTGTTTACACTATCACACCCTAAACACAACACGTCACGTTTCGACAACGAAAAATATTATCGTTCGAACGCGCTCGTGAAATCAGCGTCTACGATGCTATGCTCTGTACATTTCTTTTTGTCCCCTGATACTATGTAATAAGAAGGAAGAAGAAGTTCTCATTATTCTCTCGTGTGTCGTATGTTTATGTCTAAACAATATACCAGTACATGATGTCTAAAAAATAATCAAAATGATGTCTAAAAATACAAAATGATGTCTAAAAAAGAAGAAGCCCTCTGCTGCTTTTTACTGGTTTAAAACACCCATTTTCCTCACTTTAATAAAACAGTATAGGAAAGAGTGAACGAATAGAAGAAAAGAGTCCAGAAGAAGAAGAAGAAGAAGAAGAATCGGTGATTAATTAACGCGAGCGAGCGAGCGAGCAGCAGACGACGACGACGAGAAAGGGCACAACTTGGCTCGCAAAGCGCTTTAAATAAATCAAAAAGAAGAACGAAGAAAAGGAAGAAGCGAATTCGGAATCTCGATCACGAATTTCACGGAAAGGATCTTCAAAGGGAGGAGACGCAAACATTAATTGAGGGAAAATAGAGAATAATAATGGGCGAAGCACAATCGAAACAACAACAACAGAACAAGGACGCATCATCTTCTTCTACTTCTAATGCGAATGATATCGCGGTGAGGGTAGCGCAAGCGTCGTCGACGGCACACGCTTTGGAGGAGTTAGGGTACGCCGCAGCGCATACGAAGAGTGCTTTGAAGCAAATTTTGCAGTTACTGCCCAGGATCGACAGTAAAGGCCTCGCGATTTTGTTGTGCACGATTGCAAAGACCGGCGACGGGTCTTTGACCAAGAGCTCTGTTGGGGATAACGAGAGCAGCGCTGCAGCCGCCGCGCATACGATGACGAATACGAGTAAGTCGAATAGTAATACTAATTCGGCTTTGGCGGATTTAGCGCAGGCGATGGGGTTACCGGCGCCGACGGAGGCGGCGAATAGGGCAAAGACGTGGAACATTGAAGCAGTAGCGGATGCAGTGAGAGAGACGCATCCGGAGTTAGATTGGAGAGAATCAGTCGTCGTACATTTGAAAGATGCGATTGGGAGTTTGTTCCAGAAAGATCAAAAGGCGGAGATGTTTACGGCTTCGTTCAATATCGAGCTTTCGCAAGATTTCGAATCTTCGTTGCAGCAAATGAACATTCAAACCGTGAATAATCAATCAAATGTGCCGGCGTATTATTCGTTCTTTTCGAGATTGGTGGAGATGTATAGACGTGGAGCTGGAAGTCCGTTTCCAGCGCAAGCGATCGTCGGCGACGGGATCGTTTGGCCTTTAGAGTTGCAATCGACGCAGATGAAACTATTATCAGCGGCGGTGTTTGCAGTTGAACCGAGTTTGATGGAATGGGAGTTCGGGGTCACGTGCTTTCCGCCTAACGGTGAAAAGAGTGAAAGTAAACGATGGTCGTGCGTAGATTTAATGCTCGTTTTGACGAAATTAGCAGAAAATAATAATGCGAATAATACTTTGCAGAACAAAGGCGGAAACAACAAAGGCAGCGGCAGCGGCTCGAGCAACAACAACAACAACAACAACGAAAACAGTATGAATAATACTAATTTTTCTGAATTGAAACCAATCGCGGCGAAAGTGTTAGATAGAGGGGCGACTTCTCATGCAGATTATGTCATCGCGGCAATCTCGCGCGCAGAAAACGCGCAATCGCAAATCGCCGCCGATGTCGTCGAAAAGTCTTTGACGAGGATTTTTTCGAACTTTCAATCCTCGGCGCCGAGAGAATACGCTTTGTCTGCCGCGTTCACGCACTTGCCAGACGCCGTGATCGAAGCCATGACGAACTCCTACGAAGCAGCTAACGCGTGCATACCTCGAATCGTTGACGCTATATCGGAGATGAAAAACTTAGCGAAAGTTTTACACAGAATTGGGCAATTAGCATCATCTACTTCGTCGCAAGAAGCCGCAAAAAGGAGCGGGATGTTGATGGGGATTGAAATCGCCGCCTTGGCGTCAAGGCGCGAATATTTAAATCTCGAGAAATTCTTGCGCGACTCACTGTCTGGTAATGGTAATGGGAAAAACAATAACAATAGCAGTAGTTCTTCTGCAAGTTCAACGAATCCGGATGATTTTGCACGAGCGTGCGTTGCGTTCTTGCGCAGACGTTGTTTAGAATCGGAAGGACAAGCGTGTAAAGGATTAAACATAACGAGTGAAGCGGCAAACTTATTCTTTGATTGCTTGGAACAGACGCAGCAGCTAATCTCGGCAGATACGAAGAACGATATTAAGACGGTTAAAATGTTATTCGCTCAAAGAGGGTCGTCCGCGGGCGACGTGAACGGCGCGCATGGAAACGATATGAATGGAAATGACTCGAGCAGCGGTAACTCTGGAAACGCAAACACTTCAGGTAGTCCCGGTGGGGCCTCTAACGGATTCCCGGCAGATATTGAAGCCGAAGCAAACGCACATTTTCAGCAAGTCTACGCCGGCCAACGTAAAATTAACGATCTCGTTGACATGCTTGGCGGTTTTTTGCGATCAAACAACGCTCGCGAACGAGAAGTATTTAGTTGCATGGTTCATAACTTGTTTGATGAATATCGATTCTTCCCAAAGTATCCAGATAAGGAGTTAAGAATTACGGCAGTTTTGTTTGGTCAGCTCGTTCAGCGTCAGCTCGTGAGTAATATCACGCTCGGCGTCGCGTTGCGTTGCGTCTTGGACGCGTTGAGAAAACCATTCGGTTCGAAAATGTTCGCTTTTGGTTCCGAAGCGTTAGAGCAATTCAAAGTGCGATTGCCAGAATGGCCTCAGTATTGCCAGCACTTGGCTCAAATTCAACATTTGCGTCAAGCGCAACCGGATCTTAGTCAGTTTTTCGTGAACGCGGTCGCAGAGCCAACGCAAGTTGCGCTCGGTAAGTTTGAACCAGCCATGGGAGGCGCCGAAGACGCTCGAAGACTAGCAGCCGGTGTCGCTGGAATGAAATTGAGTTTCAACGACATAACATCAGCTGGGAATTCTGCAGCAGCGGCATCTGCGGCAGCTGTGGCGGCAGCAGCAGCGGCGGCGGCGGCTACTGCGGCTTCGGATCAAAGCGCGGCAACGAGCGCGAGCGCAACTGCCGAAGACGCAGCCGCCTCCGTTCTCGGTTTTGATTCAATTTCTTCTAGCAAAGATGGCAAGATGAATTCTGCGCCTTCTTTTAATCTTAAAGATGGTGACCTTTCACGTTCGGGTTCAGCATCGGCTATTGCATCTGCACCGTCTGGTTTCGCGACGTCGCTTAATTTGGATACGCTTTTGCAAGCTTCGAATCAAACAACTGCGTCTCCTGATGCAAAAACTGCTGATCAGATTCATTTTGCCGTGAACAACTTATCGGGTGAAAACTGCAAGCTTAAAGGTGTGGAAGTTAAGGGAAAGTTAAAGCCAGAGTTTTATGAGTGGTTCGCGACCTACATGGTTGTGAAAAGAGCCGCGATTGAGCCAAACTTTCATTCGTTGTATCTTGAAATGCTAGATGAAATTGGCGAGGAAGGTTTATTTGAAGCAATTATTCGCGCGACGTATCATAACATCAAAGTCTTACTCAGCACTGGAAAAGTGAAAACAAATTCTGGTGAACGCTCGTTGTTGAAGAATCTGGGGTCTTGGCTTGGTGGTTTGACCATCGCGCGTCTTCAACCAGTTTTGATGATTGATCTTGATGTCAAAGGATTGATTTTCGATGCTTACGAGAATGGACGCATGATTGCAGTCATTCCGTTCGTTGCGAAAATTCTTGAGCCGGCAAAGGACAATTTCGTGTTCAAACCGCCAAATCCTTGGACTAAGGCACTTTTGGCTCTGTTGGCGGAGATTTACCTCGATCGTGACTTGAAGTTAAATTTGAAGTTTGAAACGGAAAGGTTGTTTAAACACTTCGATTTAAGCGTCAAAGATGTGAAACCGTCGAATTTGTTGCATAATCGACAGCGTATACGTATCGATAATCCCGATTTCGTGGCCGATAAAGTCCCCGCTGGTTTGAGCAATCTCGGTCCGGGTGGTATGTTGCAAAGCGCCGCGAGCGAAGGCCAATTGCCAGCGTCTTTGCAAGGTCAGCAAGCGCGCGGCGGTATTGGTGGTTGGGGCCAGCAAATTACGCAGCAAGATTTGCAGCAGCAACAGCAGCAACAGCAGCAGAATATGGCTTCCGAACAACCATCGTTGTCTGACGCGCAAGCTTTGCCAAACATCCAAGCGCACGCTCGCGTGGCTCAACAACCGAACGTCCCAGAAAGTGTTCGCGCAATGTTGGCGCGATTTCTTCCAATTGCTTTAACGCACGGTATTCGAGAGATTGTATCACCAGTTGTCGAACGCTCGGCGACTATTGCGTGCGTGACCTCGCGAGAGCTTGTTCGTAAAGATTTCGCGTGCGATCCGGACACGACGAGGTTACGCAAAGCTGCGCACGCGATGGTTTCTTCTTTAGCTGGGTCTTTGGCGTTGGCAACTTCGCGAGAGCCGTTAAAAGCGTCTGCGGCAAATCAATTGCGTTTACTCGTGCAAAGAGCCGGTGCATCGAACGCGTGCGAGGCGCAAGCGTTGGAGAATGCAATTCAAAACGCAGTTCAAGATAACTTGGAGCTCGGTTGCGCTTTGATTGAAAAAGCAGCTACGGAGAAAGCGTTGAGAGATGTCGACGAGGCTTTGTCACCTGCGGTATTAGTACGCAGGCAGCACGAAACGACGCAACAACAACAACCGTCCTCGATTTCCGCTCCATTTTATGACAGTGGCGTTGTTTTATCCGGGAGATATCCGGCTGCTTTACAATTGGAGACGTTACGTCCGCCGAGGCCTGGCAACGCGAATTTGATAGGTGGCGTTGGAGGTGCGCAAAAAGTATACGATGACTTTGCGAAAATTCCGAGAACTGGACCGCCAGTTGGCGCCGGCGGTTCCGCGACTTCATCACAATCGACTCTTCTTACTGGTGGTAGCGCAGCCTCTGGCGGCGCGGCTGGTACGCAACCGACAGCTGCTGGATCAAATGCAGCGCAACCGCCGGTGCCGAATTCTGCATTTCCTGGTTCTCAACCGCCGTTACCGGGTGCACCACCGCCACAACCGCCGTTACCAGGAGCCCCGCCGCCATTGCCGCCGACTGATCAAGGCTCGACGCAAAGCTTCTCAGAAGGTGAAGATGCGTCTGCGGCTGTTGCTTCTAGTGATGTCGCGGGCGAGAGTAATTTATCATCTTCTCAAAAATCCGCAAAAGAAATGCGCGAAAGAGTCGCAGGTCACTTTGACGACTGGGCGAGAGTGCAAGATTTACCGCCAGGAGATGAGAGGTCTGCCGCGTTTCTTCAAAGACTTGAGAGCGCGAGTTTTCTGAGAGAAGATGCGCAAGAAGGCTTTTTCCGAGTACTGGTTGAGTTAGCGGTGACGCATTGTCTCGGTAGTGAAAAGAAGAATCGTCAACTAGGTGAAGAAAGCACGATGAGTTTCGCTGCGATTGATGCGTATGTTCGTTTGGTCACGCGTCTCGCGAGACGCTCGGAAGAGACGCCGCAGCAACGCTTGGCACTTTTTGGTCGTGCGCTTGTTGCAATTGTTCGCACGGCAATGCGAGATACAGACGAACGCGGTCCGCTATTTAACCCGAAACCTTACTTTCGCTTGTTGAGCGGTTTGCTAAACGAAATGCGCTCACCTGATTCTGTATTGGACTCTTCGCATCCGCAAGTTTTAGCCGCTTTCGCTTCGGCTTTGTTGGCTTTGCAGCCAAATCGCGTACCCGGATTTGCGTTTGCTTGGTTGGAACTCGTCAGTCATCGTTGCTTCATGCCAAGATTATTGATGGACCACGCGCAAAAGGGTCGTCCGTTGTTACAGCGTTTGATTTGCGCCGCGTTGAAGTTTCTCGAACCGTATTTACGCGAATGTAACTTAACCGATCCAGTGAAGTTGCTTTATAAAGGTGTTTTGAGAATCTTTTTGGTACTGTTGCACGATTTCCCAGAGTTTTTGTGCGAGAATCACGTCTTCTTCCTCGATGCAGCGCCTACGAATTGCGTACAACTGCGTAATTTAGTATTGAGCGCGTTTCCGAGAAATATGCGTTTACCGGATCCTTTCACGCCGAATCTGAAGATTGATTTGTTGCCCGAAATTTCTCAAGAACCGGCGAATGCGACGCAAATTGCTTTGAATGATGCAACGTTTAACGCATCGAACGCGAAGGCTACGATTGATAACTATTTAAAAAATAATAGTAATGCACTGCAAGCCGCCTCGAAAGTTCGCGACGAGATCTTGCTCCCCGGGCAAAAAGCAATGCAAACCGGAACGAGATACGACGTCCCTATCATGAACGCTTTAGTTCTATACATTGGTGTCAAAGCGATTCAGGCGAACCAAAATCAACGCTCGTCAGTATTGAATTCTTCGCCAATGGAACTTTTACAAAAGCTTTGCGACGGTTTAGACGCCGAAGGGCGTTATTACTTCGTGAACGCGATTGCGAATCAGTTACGTTATCCGAACTCGCATACGCATTATTTCTCATGCGTGACGTTATGTTTATTCTCAGAAACGCAATCCGAATTTGTTCGCGAGCAAATCACTCGCGTTTTGTTGGAAAGATTAGTCGTGAACAAACCTCACCCTTGGGGCTTACTCGTTTCGTTCATCGAGCTCATTAAGAACCCGCGGTATAACTTTTGGGGACACGGGTTCACTAGATGCGCGCCCGAAATCGAACGCTTGTTCGAAAGCGTCGCGAGATCTTGCGTGAAACCATCATCATCCAGTGAACAAGTTAGTGCTGGAGAAAGTAATAATGTTGATGATTCGTCGTTATCATCGTTAGGCGGCGCCGTAGGCGCTATGTAATCGACGACGAGACTTTTCGATCCGAAGCTCTGTCTCGTCATCACTAAAATTGTACACTATAACATATACGTGCGTGTTGAGAGGAGATTTCTCTCACCGCGCGATAAATCAAAAAGCGAGTTGTCCTAATAAATAATTTACAACACTTTTCAATTAAATCTACTCATACACTCATCCTCACTCGCGCGTCCTTAAATCACATTCTCTAAACGGCTCTCGCGCACGTTTTGTCTTCTCAAACACACGTCTTTTCATAATATTTTGGATTTTAACATTAATTTCTTTTTCCCATTCAGCAAACGCGCGTACTCGTCCGTCTCGATCGTTACTTACCCTGCTTTCCCGCTCTAACGAATCGACGTAGTTCTTATTACTCTCGTTCATCTGATCTAGTTCAACGAACATGTTTCGTTTTGATTATTACGCGCGCGTCAAATAAATAACTTCTCTCTGGCAGTTTTTTTCTCAGCCGCGCCCCAGAAAGTGGGTACTACTAAAATCGACTTTTTATAGTAATAATTAAGGGGAGAATTCAATTTTTCAATTTTTTTTTTGAGTGAGATGGTCGCTTCCACTGTACGGAATGGCCATTTTTCACCAAAAACGCATACTAACTCACTTAAAAACTGTTTCGACAAATTGAAAGGCCAGCAGCTTTGATGACGAGGCCTCGTGATTAGAGAGTCGAATTAAAAATAGGAGCGCGCGGCTGCATAAATAAATACGCGTTCGCCCGTGTTTATCAAAACGCGAATAAATAAATCAAAAAACGAAACAAACGATAAACGAGTGCGAATATAAATCAAATAGTGTTCTTTGCGCCGTTTCCTTCCGGAGCGCGCGAGAAGTCTTTTTACGAATTTAAGTTTCCATCATCGAATCGAAAATATCTAGATACGCGTAAAATATCTTTATAGAAAAGATACATAATTGATAAAGAACATGGCGTTTTTGTCGCGGTCACCACCTGGCAGCGAGCGTTGCTATCAATTGAAGGAATTTTTCTTGAAGAAGCGGACGACGACGGAGACACTTGGTCAATCGCAGCAGAGAGGTCATGCGCAGATACGCGAGAGCTATTCATCGAATCCGTCCTCCTCTTCTTCTTCTTCGAATAATATTAATAATAATGCGAATAACACGAATAACGAAAGAGGGAACGAGATGAAGATGGAAGCGATTAAGAACGATCGAGAACAACAACAAATCGACGTATCGAGAACGGACGCTGCGCGAGAAAGCGATACGGTTAACTTAGAGAACGCTCTGGAAGTGATGACGATGAAGAATTCGTACGTCGTCAGTCCGTTTCGAGCGCAAACGAATAGTACGGCTGAGACTATTGACGTTTTAAGTAAGCGAAAGAAGTTAAGCGCGGAGAATCACTCTTCTTCTTCTTCTTTTACTACTACTGCTACTACTACTACTTCTACTATTGCTACTACTGCTACTTCGCCGACGAAGAGTCCGAGTCGATTGTCCATGTCGAGAACGAACGAAGATAGGAATCGACAACAACAACAACAAGAACAAAAACAAAAACAAAA
>Ga0114998_10002472_pt1 | contig 13936 bp, 18 predicted proteins | sample ArcticOcean_MG_C_5_FD_87044 | JGI IMG/M metagenome (GOLD analysis project Ga0114998, IMG submission 87044) | Marine microbial communities from western Arctic Ocean - ArcticOcean_MG_CB4_138 | ecosystem: Environmental > Aquatic > Marine > Oceanic | place: Arctic Ocean: Canada Basin | collected...
CCAAATTATACAGAAGCGGACAATTAGCATATGACGGAGAATTGAAAAATGATATGCGTAATGGAGAAGGAAAATTCTACAACGATAGTCAATTAATATACGAGGGTGAATGGAAAAATAATATGTATTATGGAGAAGGCAAATTATACAGAAGCGGACAATTAGCATATGACGGAGAATGGGAAAATCATATGCGTAATGGACAAGGCAAATTCTACAAAAACGGAGAATTACAATATGAAGGTGAGTTTAAAAATGATATGTATAACGGTAAAGGAAAATATTACAACGACGGACAATTAACCCATGAAGGTTTATGGGTAAATAATACATTTATAAAATAAGAATCAATACATGCCCAACAAATGTTATATAATGAATAAAAGAATGATAATAATCTGAATAGATTGGGTCATAACAAAAGCATTTGAATATATAACCATAATAAAATAATATTATAGTAGCGATAAAACATAATGTAATACACGTTAACACAATAGCTTGATAAAATGTATAATCTATTTTTTTATAAATTTGATACAAAACACATTGAAGAACCGCTAGTTGATCTATGTAAAAAAACGATTGAGTGGAATGATATAAAATAGATGTTATAAAAAGCATTTTAAATGTAAATAATGTTCATGATATAAAGAACATTTAATTGAGTAAAAATATAAAGGAACTGTAAAAACATTGGTTCATATAATATTAATTTAATTATATTTAAATATTATATAGTATTCATAGTAATGTCAGATCCTTATAGTGTTTTAGGTGTATCCAATCAGGCAACCAAACCGGAAATAAAAAAAGCATATCATAAATTAGCATTAAAATATCATCCTGATAAGAATAATACATCGGAAGCATCGCAAAAATTTACCGATATAAACAACGCCTATGAAATGATAATGAACCCACAAACAACTATAGAACCCAACGATATATTTGAAATGTTTCGTACTCAGAATTTTTTTAAACCATCATTCCAAACAAGTCAACGTATAATTCGTATTGTGAACGGGCAAATGATGGAAACCATTATAGAGACACAAAATGGTAAAACAAAAACTACCCAAATTGTAAATGGCAAAATTGTAAGTGAAACAATAAAATAGTCTCTAACTCTTAGATGTAATTATTAATTTGTAGTTTTAATTTTTTTTTTAATAATGCTTCGTCATTGAACATAAATAATTTAAATGATTTTTCGCAATAATCCGGTAAATCGTCGATTAGGGATAAAGAAGAAAATATATTGAGTTCGGGTAAATAAACATTATAATGAAACTTATTATCCGACCGTTTTATTTTATCAAATAAAAATCCCTTAAATATTTTATGTTGTTCTTTTTCAAATAAAGAAATTAGCTTACATTTAGATTGTAATTTACGTATATATCGCATAGTAGTATTAATATAATCTAATTGTTGAATCCATTTTAAATAAAACTCATTTGCTTTATTTGTAAATGTATATAATCCTTCATGCTTACAAATTAAATACATATTTAATAAATCAACTAATCGTCGAATTGGTGATGTAATTTGACTATAATGTGATTGATGGTTGAATAACTCATAACGCGAAGAAGACTGTTTAAATTTTTCAATATGATCAATAAGAGTATGAGGTTGTTTGTAAACATATGAAATATCTTTATAAATACCTATACTATGTTTTTTTAATATAATAGCAGATTGTTCATTATAATCAATCATTAATTTAGAAATTAAATCATAGGATGATTTAACATTACATAGGGTTTTCATAGCAATATAATCTGGATGTTTAGTAAGTTTATCTTCTTCAAATGAATAGTTACGAGAAATAAGTGCTTTACATATTGAAAATTTTGAACTATATATTTCATTGTCTCTATATTCAATGTCCATTACGAGACAAATACGCGACGTTTTATGTTTTAAGCTACACACACAATCGGTTAATACATTAGGTATCATAGACCGTTTTTTATCAGGTAAATAAATAGTAGATATTCTATTTGAAAAAGATTCCCATAAATTTAAATGGTCTAAAATAATTGGAACATTCGAAATATAGACACTAATTATATTTCCTTTAATGGATATAGCATCATCGTAGTCAACACTTTTGGTTGAATCTACTGTGAAAATATGTCCGGTTCGAATAGGAAATTCTGGCATGTCATTGTGTTTTTTTAATTCTTCAATTGCCTTTTTAGTAAAAGGTTGAATTGGATGATTTAATGATTTACAATAAAGCATATATTCGTAAATATTATTTGTATTCTCTACATTACCTATAGTGTTTGTAATGGTTCCGTGTGGGTGTTCATTTTCCCAATGTTTAAATTTAAAGGTTACGTATAAATACCGACATGATTTATCAAAAGTAGTTCGTTTTGAATAGGGTATTAAAAAGGTAGGTATTCGTTTATCGTCTGGCTTACATAGATATAATAATTTATTCTCTCGTCCATAGGTTTTAGATATATCTAAAACACCGGCAATATATATATTATTACGAATTTGTGAATGAGTAATTCTGTAATGGTTGTCAATTACATTGAATTCATCTAAATGAAATAATTTAGATGAATCTATAGATAAGTCAATTGGTTCGAATAAAATTGTGTCACAGAATTTATAAGATTCATTGACATTAAATCTGTACATAGTATAATATAATTTATATCTTTATATTATAATGTTAACAGACCAAATACAGAAATTAGCCTTTATTATTGTATGTTTCATAATAATATCTGGGAATAATGTAACTCATATATTATCGTGCCAGAGTCAAAAGTTTTTAAAAGATAATATATATATTAATCACGTTATAGGATTTTTATTGATTTTTATATTTATTATGTTAGAAGGTGGTTGGTCATTTGACGAAGAACTACAAAATAGGGAAAGTGTAAATTGGTCAAATGGTAATAGTTTTGATACATTAGGGTTTACATTTATATTGTATACATTATTTATTTTAACATCTAAGATGAAACTTTTAGCTAACATGACATTATTATTATTATTACTGTCAATATATATATTAAATAGTCAAAGAGAGTTTTTATATAAAAGAAATGTAATTCATTATAAGGATAATATACAATATAGTTATTATATTTACGGTTTAACTGTTTGTGCTATTATTGTATCTATATTTGGAATATACGACTATTATAGATATCAAAAAATAGAGTATGGAGATAAATTTGAATTTATGTTATTTTTATTTTCAACCAAAAATTGTAAACGATTAGAATAAATCGATTTGAACCGTTACATCCTCATAGAAGAAAATCATTATAATATAATTATATTATAATGAATCATTATTACCCAATTACCAAAACATTTGATTGTTCACATAAAAATTTACGTGTTTTAAAAAAAATTCCACCCGAAACCGAAATATTAATTTGTTCTCACAATAATCTTGAAAAATTACCTACATTACCAGAAAATTTAAGAGTTTTAAATTGTTCTCATAATAAATTAACCATACTTGGTCCTATAAATCGAAAATTAATTCATTTAGACGCTACTCATAATAATCTACAAAGATTTCCAGATATTACTAATATGATAAAGATATATGAAGACAATCGTAATAATAATTATAACCCTATTCAAGCCAAAGTATTATTAAAACATAATCCATTTATGAATCAAATGAAAGAAATGAAAAAATATCATTCATTTATAAAACAAAAAAATGAACATTTAGAACAACACCAAGAAAAATTTATGACTAATAATCATTTAATAACAAATTATAATATGCATAATTTTAATAAAAAAGAATATAACAAAATAAGTACCTTAGGTAAAACAAGAGGTACAATAAATAACTTACCACCCCCCTTGATTAAGCATATAAATAGTTATTTATATGGTAAAGCAGGTAATAAAACTATGAAATCTAAGAGAAAATCTAAGAGAAAATCTAAAGTATAATTTAAGACTATACAAAAATAGAGAACTAAAACGTCAACAAGTAAATATTTGTTTATAGCGATTAATGTTCGGACATTTGTCTCCAATACTACTTATCATAATTAATAATCAATAATACATATATAATATTGATGAGTCCATATAAAGGATAAGCAGAATTCATCATATTTATATTATCCATTCCATAATAAGGTTTATTTTTATATTTAAATAAATAAAACATTAAACTAAACACATACATAACTAATGCGGTTTCACAAACAAGTCTCCACCCACTCAAAGAGTCTAATTTAACTAGGTCATAACTCCATACACCTCTCAAGCAGTAATTTATATAGATAGATAAAATAGAAGTAATAAGAAAGATAAAACAATTAGTTGTCTCGTGAAATTCATATTTATCTATATACATGAACTCGCAAAATACTAAGAATATAATCATAAAATGTGAAAAAAAGTTATAAAAAGATAACTGATGAATTTTTAATTTTTGTCTCGGATATAAGAAATAAAAATACAATACACTTATAGTTAAAGCTAATGGACCAACCATTTTAAAAAACTTAACTGATTTATAATTAAATAACGCCATTGAGAAATAACTGAATAAAAAAAACAATGTATGATGTGTAATTTGTGAAAAATACCAACATAATTTATCCATAAAGTTAATATCATGAATAGGCTTTCCTTTATAAATTCCTGGATTTGGAAAAAAATCTGATCCATTTTGATTTAAATGAAATGTAGTGACTAAACTAAGAACAATAGAAATAAATAAGAAAATAGTGGTTATAATATAAAATGGAGTTCGTTCGTTCATATGAAAACGCTACAAATTATATATATTTTTTCAACTTAAAACAAGGCTGATTTAATATAGTAGAATATTGTATTTTTTCAACAATACAATCTTCTTTACTGACTATAAATAGCAACCAATAGTTTGGTAAAAATAATACATTATCTTTATTCAATAAAATATGAATAAAGGATGAATTTGATTCAATATATTTAACAATATCTTTATTTTGTTCAAAAATATGGTCATTATGTTTAAATAATGATTTATATTTTGGATGAATACAAATAAATAAAGCACTCCCTTTGGATATTTTATAGAAATTCCGACATTCTAAATTTCGGTGTAATTTTATATATTTTTTAAAAGGTATAATAAAATGAGTAGCAAAAAATCTTACACTAGGTTCAAGTAATTCTATAGATTCATACATTTTTTCATATCCTTGTTTTATTTTTTTATAGTCGGTTATCTTTAACGAAGATTGTATAGTGGACCCATTAAAATAAAAAGGAACTTTATTCATAATTTCACTATGAATATTATCTTTAGTTACATCGTACAATCTATAAATAGAATTTTGCTTTGTTATTGTAAAATGTATAATAATATGTAAGTAAGTAAATATCAAACATGAAATTAAAAATAGTTTAATTAACATATACTACATTCGTATAAGTATTTATATTATTTTAATCATCATTTATTTTTGGAGCAATAAAATAATTTATTTTAATTCCACCATCATTAAATGTAATAAGTAATGGACTATTATCATCTAAATAAAGATGAACGTTTTTATAACTTTTTTTAAGTTTACTAATATATTGAAGATATTTAGAAGCATATTTACAATGAAATTTGTAATCATCCACTACATTAAATTCTACAAGTGACTTAACGGATACTTCTATTTTCATTGTTCCTTCATCACCCTCGGTAATTAAATACAATGTATCATTATTACATATAATTTCTAAATCTTCGCCAAAAATAGACAAGTCACTTAAATAATGATCTAATAAAGAAGTATTTAGACTAAAATCTAAATCAGTATCTTGAATGACTGGAGACAATAGTTCTTTATCGATATCGATTAAACAAATTGTAAAATACTTATTCTCTTTATCATTCAAATAAGATAAATGATATTTTTCTTCATCTATTTCGGTTTCCATAACAGATTCTTTTGTATAAAGCGCAAATAATTTACTAAGTATAATATTACTTACACTAAATGTAAGCGGTTCATCACATTCATAACTTTCAAACCATTCATTTGGAATATTAATATCTAATAAAGATACATGCGAATCATCTAAAAGTTGAATATGAATATTTTCGGTATTACACATCATAGTTGTATATTGGCTTAAGTTTTTCATAAACTTAATGAGTTCAATAAATTCGCTAATTTTATCGTGTTCTTTGATAACAAACTTCATTTAGATTTATTATCAAATTATATTTAATTCAATTTTAGTCATTTTCTTCTAAATTTGATTCTAATCGTTTATTCATAGCTTCAACTTTCATATTAGTTTCCATACAAAATGTTTGCATTTTAACAAAATTTGTTTTCATTTCAGTCATTTCGGATAATAAAGTATTATATTTATCTTTATAAAATTCAATATCTTCGTTAGTGACAGGAACGCTTTTTTTTTTGATTTCATTGAATTCATTGGTTAAAACAAATATTTGTTTATCATGTTGTTGTAGGATTTGTACTGGATTCAGAGAAACCTTTTGTTGTGGGGAGGTTGGTTTAGACATAGGTTGTGGAGATGTATTTGCTCCTCCAGCTCGTCTTCTTCTTGCGGCGGCTAAAGCAGCTGTACCACTCATATAAATGAATAGTTATAATAGAATTTATTTATTTACGCATTTTTAATACTATAGATTCGTGTGATTTGTAATTAGTAATATTTAAATCGGATAATCCATATTCGTATATGGTATCATAATGATTATTTATATTTATTTTAGAAAATGTATAAGGTTCCTTTTCAACTTGTAATAATAGGGGGTCAATATGATCGTCATATACATGAGCGTTTCCAATATGATAAATAAACTCTTTTGCTTTTAAGTTACAATGATGTGCGATTAAATGAGTTAATGCGCTATAAGATAAAATATTAAATGGAACACCTAAACCTAAATCACCACTACGTTGATATAAAGAACAAGATAATTCATCATTTGCTACGTGGAATTGCATTAAAATATGACATGGTGGTAAAGCCATTTGTTCTAATTGACCCGGATTCCATGAAGATAATACAAGTCTACGTGAATACCTTTTTTTAGGGTCTTTCAAACAATCTATAATATATTGTATTTGGTCAATCCCTTTATTTGTATAGTCTGTATTACAATCAATATAAGGAGCATTAAAATGACGCCATTGATGTCCATAAATTGGTCCTAAATCATTAGAAACTTCAGCATTTTGATCCCAAATATGAACGTTTTGCTTTTGTAAAATTTCATTATTTGTTGAACCCGATAAAAACCAAAATAATTCTTTTAAACACGTATGAATTGCTACTTTTTTAGTTGTCATAATAGGTAGTGTATTATCTTGAAGACTAAAATACATAGAAGCTCCATTCTTAGAATAAGTAAAACCATTCCTTCCTTCAATGTTGTCACCAGTTAAACAAATTTCTTTGACAATCGCTAAATATTGTTTTTCAGGATGGTCGTATTTTTCTTGAATTAGGGTAGACAACATTATATTATATAATTTTTATTTTTAATTTCTTTTTATAAAGTAAGATGGTTGAATGTGATGAATATGAAAATGAAAATTATAAAGATATGAATATGATTAGTGGAGGGTCTAATACAGAGTCTTTTTTTAACTATATGTTTATGTTGTCTCAAAAAGATAAAATGGAATTAATGAATGTAGTTCAATATGTTGGTTTGGCTATTATCCCAATTGTAATTATAGTAAAATTAATGAAAACATATTTACCACCATTTGATGATTATAAAGGAAATGTTGAAATACTTATAGAGGTAATATTACAATTAGTAGTATTATTAATAGTATTTTGGTTTATTCATCGTTTTATTATGTTTATTCCTACATATAGCAAAGAAAATTATAGTACTATGAATGTATTTCATTTTATAGTACCTTTTATATTTATATTATTTACATTAGATACAACTATCAGTAAAAAAGTAAATATATTATTAAACCGTACATTAATTTATTTAGGACTTGAAAAAGAATATATGCAAGACGTAGGTTCAGAAGAAGAAATATATACACCGCCTAGCATTCAGGTTCCATGTCCAGGTCCAATGAATAATCCATATCCACAAAATACAAAAGAAGAGGCAAATGGTAAAAACTATAACCAAATGTATGAAAAAACGACTAATAAATTAGTGGGCGCGTCAAATCCGCCTCAAAACGTACATTTAGACCAAGGACCTATGGCGGCAAATGAAGCATTAGGGTTATCTATATTTTAATTTAAAATCAATTATATATAAATTACATGAACGAAGAACTTGGACAAATGTTAAAAGAAATGGATGAAAATAAATTAATTAACTTGAATTCGTCTATTATAAAAGACGCGAAAAATAATATATTACAAAAAATGGGATTTGTTGGCAAAGATTTGAAACACTATCACAAAGTATTGAAGGAGTATAGATTTATTGACGAATTAGATGAATTATCTGTGGGACACCATATTCGATGGTTTGATTTAACAAAAATCAATAATTTAAAATTATATAATGGCGCGATATTAATGAATGTAGACTATATAAATAACAATGTTTATTTATTATGTAAAGGTTATAAAAATCAAATGTTCAATATAAAAATGAATGAAATTATTTTATTTCAAAAGTTTAATAACCAAGAATTATTATTAATAAATATATTAGATTATATACAAGACAAATAAGCGGTTGGAGACACATTTCTTGTAGAACGAAATGGTTTGATAGATAATTTTTTTGTATTTGTAAATAGATATTTATGTTTACTAAAAGTAAAATGATATAATAAAATATTGACCTCGTTATTATTATTGTAAAATTTACAAATATTTTTATTCATTATTATATTCGTTTTACGTTTAATTTTGTATATGTTATTAGGTATTCCTTTATGATAATAATTTAGTACATTTATACATTCACGAATAGATAATTTTTTTGTCATTTTTATTATCTATAATAATTATAGATAATAAAATTATGAATAAGCATATTATTTTTGATATGGATGAAACCATTGGCTATTTCAAACAATTTATTCTAATACTTAATATTATAGAATTATATCATTCTATAGATTACAATTTATATTTTGAATTATTTGAAGATTATTTTAGACCACATATATTTAATATTTTTGAAATGCTAGTTTCTAAAAAAAAAACGAATAATATAAAATATGTTATACTATATAGTAATAATAATAATGACCATTATGTAAATAAAGTAATTGAATATATTCATAAGAAATTAAATACTATATTATTCGACCATATCATAACGTATAATTCAAACAGATTACATAAAATAAAAAGTTATGAAGATTTAATTTATTGTATTCCAGATATAAAAAATGATTCGTTATGTTTTATAGATGATAAAATACATATTTGTATGAAAAGTAATTTTAATGTATCTTATATTAAATGTGAGAAATATACACATCATTTATCAAACGACGAAATTGTAATTCGTTTAATAAAAATAAATGATATTTATGATAAAAAACATATAAAATCCATTCTAAAAAAATATAAATACTCAAAAAAAGAACTTCCTAAATCGGTTCATAACTACTCCAGTAAAAAAATGCTTCACCATATAGAAATATTTATATACAATATTCCTATCATATAATCCAATGGTTCTAGCGCTAGGGTCGGTTGAATAAGTAAAACGTGGCATCCAATAATAGGGAATTAAATGGCTACAATCATCATAATAAGAATTAAATACATCTTTATAATAAGATTGTTCTTGTGTTAAATTCTCTACCTTTTTCGGTTTATAATTTTTTAATCTATCTTGAATAATTTTAAACCATGACTTATGTAAACTACTTACACCATCGCTAAAGGCTTCTTTTTTACGCCATAAAACCTTATACGGTAATAATTTAGGGTCATACATTTCGAATGTCTCTCTAATAAACTCTTTTTCAATTGTTAGTTTACGGAACTTCATCGGAATAGATAGATAAAATTTGGTAAAGTCTCTATCTAAATATGGAGTGCGTGGTTCTAATCCGTGACTTGAAATACAACGATCACTTCGCAATACATCAAAATAATGAATATTTTCAAGCAATCTAAAACATTCTTCTTTAAATTCATCTTCACTTTTACACGAATTGAAATATAAATAACCACCCATTAATTCATCTGCTCCATCTCCATTTAATACAACTTTAAAATCAGTATTATCTTTTATATATTTACCAATCAACCAATTACCTACACTTGCTCTAACAGTTGTAGTATCGTAACTTTCAATATCTTTAATAACATTTGGGATTGAATTTATAAATTCATCTTCTGAACAAATTACTTCATGATGAACACTTTCAATATGTTTAGATACCATAGAAGCATACTCTAAATCTTCGGAACCAGTGAGACCAATACTAAATGTATGTAATTGTTTAGACTGTTGACGGTAATATCTAGAAGCAATCGCACATACTATACTACTATCTAATCCTCCTGATAATAAACAACAAACTGGACGTTCGCTACTAGATAGTCTTTTGATAATGGATTGTTCAAGTAAATTATAGGCGGTTTTCATATAGTCTTCACGGCTAAGAAAAATATCATATGTATCGCGAATATTATAAAATGAATGAGTAAGATATTTAGCATAACTATCATATTTATAATGATATATGCTATATGTTCCGGGTTTTACTTGTTGTACTGTGTTTGTATCTAATAGCATACTTTCTAATACCGACGAAAACATGTAACCAAGATATGTTATTTTTTCATATAACGGACGAACTCCATATGGATCACGGGCTACAATAATTTCATTTTTTAAACCATCATATAAAATAAATGAAAATTCGCCATCTAATAATTTGAAGGAATCTACACCAAATTGCTCATATAAATGTAAAATAACTTCACAGTCACTTTGGGTATTTAACTTATAATGTTCGGCTAATTGAATATAATTATAAATTTCACCATTACAAATTAAAGAGAATTGTTTATATTGAATTGGTTGATTCGATTCATCATTTAAACCATTGATGGCTAAACGGTGAAATCCGAAGTATACTTTATCTGTAATTTTTGTAAAAGTTGAATTTTCGGGACCACGTTTCGAACCAGCCATATACATATGATTCAACTGATCGTCCTCAATCATATTGCTTAAATACGCAAAAATACCGCACATTAATTTAATAATAAATATTTATTTATATTGTTATATAATAATGATTAGAGATAACGAATTAAATGTCAGATTAAATCAAAGAAATATACCGTCGCATTCTTTAAAGCCTAATTTTGATTTCAGGTCACAACCTACAAAATATACTGATTTTCAAACAATCGATCAAGACATTGAACCAAGTGTTCCATTAATGAGTTATTCAAAAGCCGGATTTAATCCTGGATACCGCGGACCAACGGATGAATTTTTAGAAAAAATAGATTTAGAAAGTTATTTAAGAAATCAATATATGGCTCTTCAACGTAATTCACAAGCAGTCTATGTACCAAAAATGAATAGCGATTTATATAATAATCCAATGAATTATGAAAAAGAATATTCAACCTATAATACAACACAACACAGAGAAGTTTGTAAAAAATTAGACCCTAATATATTTCATAATTCAACGCGTTATTATTTGAAAAAGGAATAAATCCTATATACTATGTATCATGATTATATTTCACGCAAATCTAAACCAATTAAAACGAATTATAACTTTGTAGAAGATAAAGAAATTCTTTTAGATATTGTTTATAAAATGGTTCAACCAAATTCAGAAAATGTATATGAACAATATCATATTTATAAAGAATTATTTTCAGATTTTACATGTCAAATTGTATCCTTGGATAAACAATTAAAAGAAAAACATGTTATATTTGATATATCCGACAATTTTGTAGACGAGTTCAAAGAAGTTATGATAAAAGAAAAGTCTAAAACTATTTTAGAATTATTAAAAAATAAAAATGTAATATATGAAAAGAACGTTTAAATATTTAAAATGTCATCCAAAATATAAAAAAAATAAATCGTGTATATCTACAAAAGTAATGAGGAGTATGAGAGACAAATGGAATAGTAAACACCCAGATAAACAAATAAAAACAAAAACAAAAAAAATAATTGAAACCCAACTTAGAAGCTATTTATCCGAATGTAATCACCAAAAATGTTTGATTGATAAAACCATTGAAAAACAATTAAATATATTTGCTCCAAAAAGTCCGTCTTCATGGAATACAAATAAATCAGAATGGTTAAATAATTTTGATATTAGTCGAGTTATGACACAATATGAAGAAGCTTATCCAAAATTTAAATTTTTAGGTCCATCTCCAATCGATTTTGATACTATAATAGATGGTAAGTGTGTTTGGACCGAACTATGTAATCTAAGTATAAAGGAACAATTTAAAAAAAATAAAAATAAAATAGGAATTATTTTCAACTTAGATACACATGATAAAGGCGGGTCTCATTGGGTATCTTTGTTTATTGATTTAGAAAATAAATATATATTATATCTAGATTCAAACGGGATTACAACTCCTAAAGAAATAGATATATTTATAAATCGCATTGTAAAACAATGTCAAGAAATGAATATGACTATGAAAATATACAAGAATAAAAAAAAACACCAATACAAAGACGGTGAATGCGGTATGTATAGTTTATATACAATCATTAAACTTTTAGAAAATAAACATAGCGTAAATTATTTTATGAATACCCGAATCACCGATGAAAAAATGAACGTATACCGTCGTATATTTTATAATTCAGTTGAGTTATAATTTAATCGTTAAAATATATAATAGTATAATGACAAATGAATATAAAGCAAATTTATGGAATGAATGTTTAAAACAAAATTTATTTTCAGACTGTAAACAAGAAGAATTACCTAAAGTTCAAGAATTATTTGAACAAACAATTGAAGAAAATAAAGATGTAAATACAAATGATTTTATATCTATATTAGGTGTTAAAATTAAACAAATGACACAACTATCTTATAAAGATTTAATACCTAATAAAAAAAAACCTATCATTGATTTTAGCGATAATATAGAAGAAGAGCCTTTAAAAGATATTGATAAACTCATCGCCGAAAAACAAAAAGAGAGACAAAATGATGAACCAATTAATAAAATTATATCAAAAGAACAAAGTATACCAATCATTCAAGAACCAATCATTCAAGAACCAATCATTCAAGAACCAATCATTCAAGAACCAATCATTCAAGAACCAATCATTCAAGAACCAATTTTTGGTAAAAATAAAGAAATAAATGAAATTAAATATATGGTTCAACAACAAAATAAAATATTAGAACAACTATTAGAATCTCAAATTAAAATATTAAGACACCTACAAAAAAAATAATGTATATTTATAATATGAAAAATAAAATAAGAAATTTATTATTTATAGTGTTTTTGTGTATATTTGTATATCCTTTTATATATTATTTTATTCAATCGATAGAAGGATTTACTGATAAATCTCCATACGGTCAATGGGAATTGGTATTGAGACAAAGTTATAATGACCAATATATTAAAAGCCCATTCAAAGGTAATGTAAGTATAAATATAGAGGCTGTGTACGATGAAAATGGTGATATAAATGCTCCAAATTATTACAATAGTTCATTGTATTCTAAATACGATTTTAGTAATAATCGTATATTAAAGTTAAATTATTATGATACATATGAGTCAAAAACCCCAACTACTATAACATGGAGTCAAGATATTAGCGCGATTCCAAATGTGAATGGTGACAATTTAGACGAATTTTATGGATTAATTCAATCTACTGACACGTCTTATGTATTTGTAGGTTTTCCAGATACCGATAAAAAATACATACTAGGAGCTTCACAAACATATTTAGATAGTA
>Ga0114998_10002473_pt1 | contig 13934 bp, 26 predicted proteins | sample ArcticOcean_MG_C_5_FD_87044 | JGI IMG/M metagenome (GOLD analysis project Ga0114998, IMG submission 87044) | Marine microbial communities from western Arctic Ocean - ArcticOcean_MG_CB4_138 | ecosystem: Environmental > Aquatic > Marine > Oceanic | place: Arctic Ocean: Canada Basin | collected...
CCAGAAAACACTGTCTGGTTCGCTGTGGCCGTGTATGTGAAGTCTGACTTGATGCCCTCAATAGATGACGCTGCGGCTACCCATTGGCTACCGTTGTAGACTTGCATGACGCCTGTGCTTGAATTAAAGAACAGCGCGCCAGTAATAAGAGCGTTACCGTCATTATCTGCACCAGGGTCTGATGTCTTTGCCCCTAGATACCTATCATCAAAGCTATCGTAAGATGCCGCAGCTGCTGTTGCTGATGTACTAGCACTTGATGCTGAACTAGACGCATTCGTGGCGCTTGTAGACGCTGCGCTTGCCGAATTACTTGCATTGGTCTCACTAGTCGATGCAGCTGATGCTGATGAGCTGGCCTCACTGGCCTTTGTAGTTGCTGTGGACGCACTGGTGCTCGCTGCTGACGCGCTTGATGCTGCTGCACTAGCTGAGGTGCTTGCATTGGTTTCAGCCGTCTCAGCGTTCGTCTCTGCGGTCTCAGCATTAGTCTCAGCTGTCTCAGCTGCTGCTTTTGCCGTCTCAGCTGCTGTCTTGGCTGTCTCAGCGCTTGTCTCAGCAGTTTCTGCGTTCGTTTCGGCTGTCTCAGCGTTTGTGGCAGCTGTCTCTGCTCGCTCTGCTAGGCTAGCTAGGTTATCAGCAACACCAGGGTCGGATGGGTCCATCCCTGCGTTTACGCTCCATGAAGTAGTCGGCGCTGAACCGGGAGACCATTCCGTCATTATGCGTTCCTCATTATTAGTGGACCACCAGATGACCTGGCTCGTTTAGAGTCGTCACCAAGGTTCTTTACGGCAGCACTGTATAATTGCGCCCAGACGACCATTCTCTCATCCTCGCCTAAGTACGGTGCTGATTGCAATAGAGAGCCGTACAGGTAGACGTCAGGGTACGAGGTCATTAGCCAGTTTGCATCAGTGTCACCGCTCATTGTAGGGATACGGGCGTAATAGATCATAGTTAACGTGTAGCTCTCGTCTGGAGCAGGAAAGAATTCTATCTGCCCTGAGTTCAGGGTATACAAGCGTGGCTGACCAGCTGTGTTGTTACTTAACAGCTTCTGGCGGCTAATCTCAGCTACTGAGCCGTACTCTACTGTAGAGCCATCGGCTAATGACAGGTGAACGCCTTCAAGCCAATCTGTAGGCAGGTTCTCAAACCGTTCGTCTACAGTTGTACTTACACGGACCTCTTGCCTCCAGTGACGCAGGTCTCGAGCAATTTGAGCCTCTATCAGCGCAATGAATGTAGGAATGATTGATGTTAAATCATCCCGGTTGAGGAAGTTAGCGATACCTGTTTTAAGCTCGCCATAATTAGATAGTGCCATTATTTAATCCTCTGGCTTTGCGCCATCCTATCACGAGCGAACCGTGCTGCGAGGTCAATTAGTGCCTCGTCTGGGAGCCTGCCCTGTTGAGTGTTAAACGCCCTGGCTCCTGCTGAATTCTCTTCAAAATCACCGATAGCATCTTTTTTCCTGCCATCAAGAAAGTAGTCCTTTGCCTGGTAAGCTCGTGCGCCTTGTACTGCTCTCTCTGGGTCCATACCACGGGCCACCATATCGTAGCCGCCAATGTAGTTCAATATCATGTCTTGAAGATTGCGGTCTACCCTTGGCCCTGCAAACTCTGGGCGCAGCTGCTCAATCATTTGTGGAGCGTTTTCGTAATAGCCAATGTGACCACTAGTTAAGAAGTTTGGGATATCAGCTATTGGCATATCTGAAAGGTAATCAAGCAGGTTGTAGTTTTCGTATGGGTTCGCCATTATCGTGTCTGACTTCGCAGATAGCCGTCCATCGTATCAACGCCGCCACCTAGTGCTTGCGGCATGATAAACGCAGGATCAAGGAAGTTAAGTATATCGTTCACATTTCCGGCTGATTGTGACTGCTGCTCTTTGGCTACACCTTTCCGAACCAAATCCATACTAGGCATAGGTAGGTTGCCCATAATCGTTGTGTCTGGTTGAGTTAAATCCATATCAGCGAATGCCGCAATTGGCGTTCCTGCCGCCGCCGCCGCAAAAAATGGAGCGTATTTCTTAACGCCTTTTGACAGCTTGGTTAGGTCTCCACCTACCAGTACATAGTCTCGCATCGCTGATGGATCTACGCCAAGCTGTCTTGCCCGGCCTGCAATTTTGTCTGCAAAAAGCTCTAATTTACTCTGACCAACCGGGGTTTGTACACCAGTAGCTTTTGATGCTGTACCCCATAACCTCGCCTGAGCAGGAACGGGCAGGATTCCTAGTTCTGATGCGACATCGCTATCCCACCAATCGCGCAATGTGTTCAGCTCTGGAGTAGACACAGATTGGTCTGGAACTGCGGGCTGACCCTTAATTGTCTTTGTGTTACGAGTGTCGGCAAGACCTATTGCTCGTGACCAATGAGCGTCACCAACTGGAGTACCCCAAGACCCACCCAATGATTCAGGTAACGATGATTGAATGTACGCAGGAACTTTTGGCGAATTCATCTGCACGTTACCGCCTGACTCTAAATACTTGAGCATTGATGGTGCTTGCGCTGTTGAATGAGCCATATGCCCTGGTATGCCTGCCATATCTGCCGGTCTGCCTGGAGCGTCTGCTTTCCCGCCATACTTTAGAAAATCTTGAATGCGCCCTTGGTTAGCTAGCCAGTTTGCGCCTGTGCCACGGCTGATTTCTGTTAACACATCTGACATTGGACTTGCCATACCAGTAAATGCGTTCAACTGCTTGAAATATTTTGGCGCTACTTCTGGCCCAACTAAATCTAAAATCCTGTCGTACATCGGGGTAGTTTCATACCAAGAGTCCATTCCTTTGTATAACTCTGGTCGCTTGCCGCCCTCCTCTAAGATATCAAGGATTCGTTGCGTGTTCTTCTTGCCCATGATTGGCTCTGCGGCGGCTGCCCCTCTGGACTTCTCTGGCTTCTTAACGACTGACTCTGCGCCGCGAGTTCTTGATTTACTCAGCTCATATAATTCATCACGATTGACCCCGAACAACTGCTTGAGAGCATCCGACTCAGGAACTGTTCTTGCCAGATCAGCCGCTTCTTGTGCAAGCTTTGCAGGATCATCGTAAATGCGTGGGAACGCAATACGTTGCGCCGCCCTACCAAGAGTTGACCTTACCGCCATTTTTGCCGTCCTAAGTATGTGATCACCTAGACATTTTAACAGCAATTCAGACTTAAGCTACCCCTGCAAGGTTTCTCTTTATCGGAGTGCTCCAGGTGTCCTTCTGATTCAAGCCTTGACGATAGATAGCAACTAGGCCAAACGCATCTGCACCGTGAGATGCCCAATCGTGCTCTGGTCCAAGTCCAAGCCCTCGTGCTTCGTCTCTTTTCTCGTGATACCAGCCAAGCGCCTCTCGGCCTCCCTTGGTGTTCTCATCATGGAACCGGCAGCTTGAGAACATTCTTCTGGCTGCTTCAACCCTTTGTAGGACAGCGCCTGCTCCCTGGTTTGGTATTGACTGCACCGTGAACCCAGCATCGTGCAGGAATCCTTCAGGCGTCACCTTATAGACCATGTCGTGCTTTCTGCCATCGTGCGGTAGGACCATCAGCGCATCTTCATAGCCACGCTTGCGTAACCAGTGAACGTGCGACTCAAACGGCTGGCCGACTGCCTCGTAGTAATCAATTAGCCTAATCTCTTCGCCAATGTACTGAACGATCCAGATTGCTGTCGCGTCTGATTTCTTGCTTGTGCCGCCTATATCCCACACCGCATGCGTCTTGACTAGTGGATCTTTGCCAAAGAACCCTATACGACCCTCTAGGGACGCCTCAGAGAGGTGTTTGGCGTAGTAAGCACCCTCTAGTACTGTTGCGTATTCACCTTCCCATACATGAGAGTACCTGTCCGGTGTTATGCGTAAGCAGTCATCTTTCTCTTGCAGCAGCACCTGGCTAATCCAGGGGTTATGCTTCCAGTTCGCGTTAACGACTGCTGATCCTGTTGGCTTGTTGTCACCCCTTAGCATTTGATCTATCGCATCAGTTGGCCGCATCGGGTTCCATGATGCCCATATCTCGGAGCCTTCTTTCCGCATGGTTGGCGTGAGCAGCTCTAGTGACCTGTGCGAGATTGATTGCGCCTCCTCAATCCAAGCTCTATCAAAGCCCTCTAAAGACTTAATCGAGTCTGCTGTGTGGTCTTGCATACCAGTAAAGATAATCACGCCGTCTCCAGGCGTCTCTATAACCTCGCGGAATACCTTGAACCCAGCCCTCTCGCCTAAGTTATAAGCCTTGAGCTTATCCTCGATTAAACGCTTTGATGATTGCTTGAGAGATTTCTGCACCTCTCGTATACACGCAGCTCTCATACCAGGGATCAAGATCGAATCTTCAATTAGCAGTTCTGCAAAGAAGTGAGACTTACCTGATCCTCGCCCGCCCCAGACACCCTTGTACCTAGAGTGACCGAGTAACGGCATAAATACTTCAGCGGTCCTAAACTGAATCGTGGACATTCTGGTCTGCTTGAATAATGATCCTTTCGATCTTTGACGGCGTCATTGAGCCATTGCTTGATATGACATCCTGCTCTGTCTTTTCACGGTAGCCGTGATTAGCCAGCATGAGCTTAGAGATCGTTGCATTGAACTCTCCACCTAGCCCGCCATTGACCAATAACGACTCTTGTCTATCGTTTAATGAGTGTAACGTGTGTAAAAATTGTACAGTTGTATCCGCCCAATTATAGAGCGTTTTCTTTGTTACACCGAGATGGATAGCCAGCCCGGCTGCTGTTGGGACCAGCGAGTCGTGGCTTGTTAGATAGTCGTCTGCCTTCTTTTGAATGGCCTCACTGTACTTAGTGGGCCTTCCTGAACCTTGTGCCATGTGAGCGTCCAAAGTGATGAATGAATCAGGCACTTATAACACTTTCCTTGCGCGCCTGAAACCTGATTTGTTTTTAGTCCTAGAAAAGGAGACCGATTTACTACGCTTTGAGTTGATTTCCTTCTCGCCTACGCAGTTGCGGCAGTTAAGCTCCGCCACGATCCTGTTGCAGCTTACTAGACCGTCAGTAACGAGGTAGCCTGATGAGCTAGCCCTCGTGACGATTCGGTGTGTTCTGCTGGTCTCCTTGACTAAGAACTCCATTTCTTCAAACGCTGCCTCTAGGTCAGTAAACATTGTCTAACGCCTCCAGGCGCTTGATTTCAGCCTCTGCGTAGAACTTTATCTTTTTTGCATCACGCAGTTTCTTACTGTGGGCTACCTGGCCGTACCGATAAGCAGATCGGAATATCTCTCCTATTTGAGAATTCATATTCTTATGGCTTATCAGATCTTGCAGCTCTTTGCAGTTCCTTGGCAGCTCATAATAATCAGCTGAACTACCATCAGATACCGTAGAGCCTGATGCCTTGTTGACCGCCTTCTGTACCCGTAGCACATACGAAGTAGACGTCCCTATCTCAGAGGCCACGTTCTGTATACTTGCGTCTGGGTATTTCTTAATGTAATCAACAACTTGAAGTGCTTTTGTTTTATTGATCATTGTCATAATCTTTATTTAGCTCCAAATCTAGGCGCGTGAATGATTTCTGGGAAATTGAATGCCCTGCCATAAGCGTCTTGGTGAACGCTGACGATGTACTCAACTTTCTTTGCCGTATATCCTGTCAATTCGGATATTTTTTTGAAGTACAATCCTTTCTCACGGAGGCCAATAATCTTCATGACCTCCACCTCTGAAATACCGCCCTTCACTTTTTCTCCCCATTAATTGGCCTGAAGATACTGAGGTCCATAAATGCATCGACATCTTTTTGCATGTCTACAAACGGCCCTATTGGAGGCATTGGCTTGTAAGGTGCTCTGTCGAGCTGGTCATCCTTGTATTCGTCAAGGTCTCCGATGTCACCGCATTGGCGACACCACCCAATATCTGCTAACGGTCGCCCGCATCCAGGGCAGTGCGTGTAGTCACACATCTTCATTCCCCTCGAACAGCTTTACCCCAATAAAATCTGCTGCCATAAAAAACCCTGTAACAGCGATAACCCAACACGATAAAATAAAATATTGATCTAAATCCATAAGTTCCCCCTTTCTGGATCTAACCATAATATCAGTTTGCATGATTGATGCAACTACTTATGTTTCTTATTGTATGTTTTTTAACTTCTGAATGCCTTCTAGCCTTGCCTTAGCCAGCCGTATACGCCGCTTATCAGATAAAGTTAACCTTTCTGTGGTGTTGGCTATATCTAAGACAATCTTGTCCTCAAAGGCTTGCTGCTCCATCTTTTTAGACACTACCGGGCGGGTGTACTCGTTACCTGCCGGGAATAACTCGCTCTTTGGCAGTCCAAGTGCTTCTGCAAGCTGGATTCCATTTGCTCCACACACGAAACAATGCGCGATAACTGTGCCGTCTGAGCACTCTTTGATTGACATGTTGAAATTCTTACCAACATGTACTGGGCATGGAGATCTCCAGCTGCCCTCACCCGCGTTACGCAGTTTGTCTAACCTGCTTAAAATTGCTTCCACTGACATTTTTCGACCTCTCATACGCCATTTTTATATTTTGGCTTTTTATAAACTTATTCACTTCATCTGACATTCCTGCCACTCTTCTTGGGCTGACCTGGCTCGGCCATACGCCAAACTTACTGCGGTATTTGTGCTTTGCCCAGCCCTCTCTGTAGCCTCGTGTCTGAGCGTAGTACAGCAGCTCACCAAACCACTCTGATTTGCGTTCTAGTGAGTAGGTTTTGTTTGCTACTTTTGACAATCTCTCCAGCTCGCTGCCGTCCGTCTCTAATCTTTCTGTGATCGAGATCTCGTACCCGCAAGAGCAGCGAATTCCTACCATCTGGCGGTAGCACTGAGGACACGATTTTACCTTTGCAACCTTCTTTTCCTTGGCCTGATTTCGCTCATTAAACTTCTTCTCGCCTGAGTCTAAGGTCTCTGGTACAAAATCTTCTGGAAACCCGCCCATCCTGCTGATGTTTCCTGCGTGGTCCAAATAGACTGCGTTCTCTTTCCCTGTAGACGTTCTCATTATCCGGCCTGCGCGCTGAACAAACGAGATGATAGAGCGCGTAGGAAAGGCATCGATCAAGCACGAGACCTGTGGTGCGTCATAACCGACATTGAGCAATCGACTACACGACAGGATCATAAACTCTCCTGCGTCATGGGCCTCGTACAACTCCTGGCGCATCTCGTCATCCATGTAGCCGTCGATGTGTTCTGCTGTAATACCTGCCGCCTGGAATTCTAAGACCATTGACTTGGAATGCTTAATTGATGGGCTGAACGCGATTGTCTGACGGCCTGATGCGTGTTTAATCCAGTTCCTAACGATGTCACCTGACAGTTTGTCGTCTTCTTCTGTTGCCTTTGAGAGTGACTCAGGATCGTAATCCATTCCGCCAGTTGATAACGCTCTTGTCTTGACGCCTTCAAGGGCAACCTGCCTGCCGCCATAATAGTCTACCGGGCATAAATAACCCTGCTCTAGTAACTCGCGTGGGGTGGCCGGTACGATCAAATCATCATAGTACTTACCTAAGCCTTTCGAGTACGGCGTTGCAGATAAACCTACAAATGGGACAGCGTTGTAGGTGTCCATTATTTGAGTCATGTACTTGTAATGCGTGTGCGCCTCGTCTACGACAGCAAAGTCAAAATCCGGTATCGATTTCCTTCTTGATAATGTCTGGATAGAGGCTATCTGGATTTGAGCATTGGGATTTGTTAACTCGTGATTTCCTTGCATTACCCCGAAATCTATCCCGTGATTTCCAAATGCCTCCAGGGTCTGCCTGACCAATTTGATTCGGTCACAGATAAATATCCCTGTTTTTCCTTTGTCAACGGCTGATTTCAAGATTGCTGCTGCCGTAATTGTCTTCCCGAATGAACATGGCGCGGCCAACATGGGCCTACGGTGTCCAGATCTTAGAGAGTCCCTCAACATCTCAATCGCCAACTCCTGGTGTGGGCGTAACTGCATTCTCTATCCCCTCTGGTGTATTAATTTCCCAGTGTTATCCAGTATTTTTATCATACATCTACCGTTCCCGGCTGTGTGCTGAATAACTCTAATTGGCAAATCGAATTGCCTTGATCCTTCAAACCATTCTTTGGCTTTTTCTAATGTCTTAACCGTATGCTCTGACAGTTTCGTCTGACTGCCTTCTTGACACTCCATATTGTTATTAGCTCCTTATGTTATGCAAATAGGTTCAGCCTGAGTTTTGTTTGGGGAATACTCACCCTAACCCGCTGACTATATCAAATTGATACAGGTCAAACGGGTCAAGTAAGTCACCATGCAAATTAGGACAAGCCCTCGTCACATCGGGATGCCATCACCTAATGAGGCTGGCACTGGATTGATTACGGCTCATTAGCCGCCTAGTGGCGCTCAATCCCGGCATCTCATAACGACTCAAGGGTTTCCCCAATATAAGCTCCAGAAATACCTACTCATAACGCTTTTGACATGACTTCACTAGATCCATCTTTTTTTACAAGGTGCGTGATTCCAACCGGAAGACCCTTCCTTGTGCATGCCAGCGAACGTCAGCGAAACTCCTGGGAACTGAAATTGAGAGAAAAAGTGTGTAAAAATGTAACAGCCATGTGTTACGATTCTACCCAATACCGGAATGCGGATTGGGCCACATTGATATTTCTCACATATCAATCCCCGCTAGGAGACTTCCCATCTCCGCCCGGTATATGTTTTTTACGCCCCCTGATCTGTAATGTCAATATTCAAGTTTGAAATGATCTCTGCACATTTTTTCTAACATGCCAGGTGGAATCCAGATCTGCACCTCATCGTCTGTGCTGACCTCCTCACTATCCTCAATCATTTCCCAAGTCTCACAACCAGGCTCGTCATATGAATCGAATACAAGCTCAGTAAGCTCAATTTTATAGCTCACAGCGCGCTCCAGGCCGTTGATGACGGGCCAAAGGAAGATCTCACAGCTATCCATTAATTCCATATGAGTCTCCTAGGAAGCGGCTTACGCCACCTCCTCATCTAAAAATCCACGCTCACGCATTAACGGAGCAAGCTGATCGATAACCAACATCCGATATTTTCTATCGTACTTTGCATCTTTCAGTTCCATGCTGACACATTCTAAAAACGCGTAACAATCTACTTTTCCGATGACTCCATCAGCAACATCTTTTGCATGTGTTTCAACAATTTTGCGGGCTAGTTCTTCTGGTGTTTTCATGTTGTTTTTTCCATTTTCATTTTTTTCGACAAAGAGATGATCTCATATCTAGTTTACCGTTGCAACACTTTTCGTTTCTTTTTATTAAATATGTTTCTAATTCTTTTTAAGTAGTCGATATTGAAACGCTGACTCTTGACCTCATTAATAGATTCGAGCAGCTGAACTTTTTCAACCGTAATCTTCTCAATTAATCTTTTTCGATACTCAGTAATGTTACCTGACAGGTAGCGGTTGCATTTCACGCACTGCTTGTGTGCATTCCATAAATTAAACCGACACTGAGGAGCTGACCCCACACTCCGATAGTGACCGCAGTCCCAGCCACCACCGTAACGATCCTCAGTAAAATTACCGCACGAGATACACGCCAGGTCTTTATCGCGTATACGAACGTATGCGTTGAACGCTGCCTGGGCGAGTTTCATGTAATCAGATTTGGTAAGGAGCTTCTGTTTGCGTTCTCGTAATTCCGCAAGGGAGGATTTTGCTATCGTTTTCTTCCCTTTATCTGACTTCGTGAACTGTGATAGGCACTCAAAAGAACAGAAGGCTCTCAGCTGAGAAATAAATGCTGAGTCAGCTGGAACCTTCTTACGGCAGGTTTTACACCGTCTATTCGCCGCTTTCATTCTTCTTCTTCAGCTTGGCGTACTGCGAGTCTTCTGGCCTTGGTAAGAGGCATCCGATAGCGTTAGCAGCCCAGGCATCGATTTGAGCCATATAGTGGTACATTTCTCCAGTTGTGAGGTTAGTTGTTGTCTTGAGACGCTCTCTAAGCTCCACAGTGCCAATTTTCTTTGGAGGGTAGTACCCTAGGTACTCATGACGCATTCTGTCGTGTAGATCGTCTTTGCTGAACTCTGAGCCTTTTTTATCATTTATGTACTCAGATAAATGATTCATCCACTCCCAGTACAAAGCGTTCTGAGAAAGGCTCCTGCCGCCCGCCTTGATTTCGACAGTGCAATATCCGTGGTCATCCATCATCTGGACTGCATCCCTGTAGCACTGCTTCGCTGCTGCCGACGAGGTGACCGTGTGCTTAATTACATCCTTCATTAGAAAAACCTATCCGCGATGCGTTGCCACCAGTTGCGTTTTGGCTTTGGAATAATTGCCTTCTTAGGCACTGGGGTCTCCGGCTTTTTCTTAGGAGCGCCAGCACCCTTGGCCCTAAACCCAATATCCAACACAGGCCGGTAGAAATGTAATGCGTGAGCAACAGACCCGCGTGTTCGACCCATTTTTTCAGCAATTACATGATAATTATGCCCAGCACGATATAAAACTGCGACGAGTAGAAGCTCCTGATCAGTCCACATTTTTTTCATTTTTCTGTCTCCAGGTTTAAGAATTTACAAATATCCATTTCAAAATATTCTGCCATCTCCAAGACTTTGCCTACGCGCATGTCTTCGCTCGCTCTCCATCGTTGGATCTGCTGGCGGAACACGCTAAAGTCTTTTGCCATTTTTAGCGTGGTTATGTCGGTCTTTTTTTGTGCAATTTTTATACACTCACCTACATGAATCTTTTGCATTTCCTACTCCTTCGTGTATTCTAATGATTCATCTTTATTGATGAGATTCTCAAAGACCCTTCGCCCTGTCCCTCCAGGGCTTTTTTTTAGAACGGTATTTCTTTATTTAGGCTATTCACATCAGCCACCTGCGGCTGACGCCTCGACTCTTTAGGCTTAATAGAAAAGGTCATCGCCGGTGATCGCTCACTACGCTGCTCGCCTTCCCAGCCTGAGAGCCAGTAATCTTGGCCCGCAATGTTAATGCTGCCGCTCCAATCAGGATCTTTCTTTCCCTCACGCTTATCAGTGTTCCGCCATACAGCGCCGCGATTGGTATTATCGTATTGATTTTCCATTTACATTTTCCTTAGTCGATTGACTTCTTTTTCAATAGTATTTACAGCCTTAATTACTTCAATTTCTAAGGCTGCAATGTAGTCCTCGTCGCGCTCAAGATGCACGATCAAGACAGGCATTTTTTCGTTATAGGACACAAAATCTATCCATTTTCGACCAGTGACGTACAAGACGCCCTGGCACTGTGGGATATGTTTTGCTGGCACATTTCCTGCCCTGAGCCACTCAATGTGGGTACACGGCGCAGGAACCTTTATCTCCAGCGCACCATCAGAATTTATTAACCCATCCGGTGAGACGCCGCACTCTATTTCATCGGCCTTACAGAAGCCGACCTGATCTACGGTATGACCTGACGCCAGCTCGTAGAATTCGCGGGCCACTGGCTCTAAATCTGTGCCTCGCTGCATCCACTCAGTCACCTTCATATGTGTCGGCGTCTCAGTTAACGCCTCAGCGATCAGCTGATTAATGTATGACTCAGCCTGAGCAGACGGCTTACCCGTGGCCGTGATCAGCTTCCCAAAGTTTGAGCCGCTCGGACAGCCTAGACGGGACCGTAGCCACGCCTCACTGCCCTGTTCGTGATCGATGACTCTCATTGAGTAATCCTCAGTGGCTTACCAGCCCAGATTTCTAAGACCATTTTCTTACTTATCTCAAATTTCTCAGCAACATCGTTTAATGAGATTTTTGTCTCACCGCACATAATCTCGTTGCATAATTCTTTGATCAGCTCAACGTCATGGTCTGTGATTTTTGGATCAAAGGTCAACATCAGGGACTGCCTCCTCAGCTGCCGCATTCTGGGCGTAAATCTTTGATTGCAGCATGCTAAACGCCTGCTCGTAATGAATACCGGACATACTTTCTAGGGAGTCAATGCTGTAGAATTTCAGCAATCTTTTGAGGTCCGATCCTGTTTCCTTAATCATGCCGGAAAGCGTCTCGGCTTTCTCTTTACCAATCGGCTCTGCCTGGGCCTCCTTCTCGGCTGAAGGGATATCCTCGCCTGCATAGATATAGAATCCTAAGCCAAACATCGCCAGCGCCTTTACAAGGCATCTCATTCGAGTGTCAGAGACATCACGAGCCGTTGGGTGAAGAATGGCGTTGTTGCGGTTATCCATTACTGGTAACCACATCGTGCGGCAGGCCACCTCTTCACCTTCGTGAATCGTAACCACGCACTCAACCATGACAGACCCATCGTTTCGAGTGTTGTCATCAAACCTATAATAGGATTCTGGATACCGCTCCATTAATGTGGACCACGCCCACGCCCAGGACAGATAAGATAAATTACCTTTCTTCTGAACATTATCGTTTACATTAATGAGAGATAGATCAGCCCAGATTTGGGCCATTAGCGTTGTGCTTTTCATTGCATTCTCCTGTTTTTACAACAGGAGTATTACAACATTTTATGTTTCATCAGTCAACAATTTATGTTGCTAATCCATTAACTCAAAATGAGGGCCATCAATAAAGGGTCGGCGTCCTGTTAGACGTCTGGCGTCTATGTAGTGGTTCATAGCCTGCTCCATTGTTCCATCCCAAGCCCTAATGTCGTCTATGTTCCAAGCGGCTCCCCAGCGGATCGCTACGCCTTCCTCTGTGGCCGCTTTCTTCATCGCATCAGCGATATCATCGTATACGGACAATTCCCAACAGCCACGGCCATCGACATACGCCATTAAATCTACGGCTAGCCCATCGATGTGTTTTGACGCCAGTGTCTGGCTGAGTCCTGCCTTTACGAGTCCTTCTTGTTCTTTCATCGTTCGTAGCCCGCAAATAACTCCGAAATCAATAGAAGTTAGCGTAATGGCTCGGCAGACGATCTTCACCAGGCGTTCATCCAAGCCTTCTAGTTTAGTTAATGATTTCTGCGATAACGTGTACATTATTTAGTCAATCCTTTTGCCTTTTCAAACGATCTCATCCCACCCAAACCTAACATACCTAGCAAAACAGTCATTAGCGCGCTCATATCAAACGCCGGGAGCGCCGGGATTTCAATGCCAGCAACCGCCACTGCAAACAGCGTCAGAGGAGAAATAATAAAATGATACGCAAACGCGATGACTGTGACCCATCCACAGGCGGGTCTCCATCCTGCCACAAAGACACTGCGGCTCTTAGCCTCTTCACGATTGGTGAGGATTTGGGCCATCTGAGACTCGTGCGCCTGTTTTTCGGCCAGCGTTGCAATTTCGTGTGCAATTGCATTCTTCTGATCCTTGTCCTCAATGAACTTATCTAGTAGGCCGGTTACTGGGCCAATCAGAGCTTGTAGCATTAGGCATTCTCCTTTCGTATGGCTTTATCTACTTGCTTTTTGTAAACGCATCTTTGCCGTAAAACGCTGCCACGATAGCTGCTGTGGAAATGTAATACGTTGGCGCAATATCACCTATGATTTTTGCCGCTTTATCCAGGCCGACAGATTCCGCAATGAGAACCATTGACGGATATAGCAGCATGCCAAGCAGCGCAAACCAAGCCATCTGGCGCTGAGAATCCCGTAATGAATTTTGATCCTCAATCTCCAGGCGTTTTTGATACGTCTCCATTTCTTTATCCGTGATGACTCCGTTTGAGTCCAAATCTGCTGATTCATATTCAGATCCATTCTCTAGTTTTTTCATTGGCTCAGAGCTTGAGCGAGGCATACTCCTGCTTTTTTACATGAGCTTGGATTGGGACACCTGCTGCATGGCTGAAAAGCTTTCTTTCCGCTTGATTTTTTTGTGTATTTCATAGGCATAATTTATTTTCCTTTTAAAACAATTAACCAATAAACCATAAGACCTGC
>Ga0114998_10002476_pt1 | contig 13932 bp, 8 predicted proteins | sample ArcticOcean_MG_C_5_FD_87044 | JGI IMG/M metagenome (GOLD analysis project Ga0114998, IMG submission 87044) | Marine microbial communities from western Arctic Ocean - ArcticOcean_MG_CB4_138 | ecosystem: Environmental > Aquatic > Marine > Oceanic | place: Arctic Ocean: Canada Basin | collected...
AACAAAATCAAAATCAAAATCAAAATCAAAAGAAACCTTGCATCACGTCGACTTCGCACGTTATTACTAACCGCACTACTATTGACGCCTATCGAAGTTTGACTCGATGGGATGCAGTAGATTTTTCGAAGTATGAACGCGAGATACAATTTGAAAGAAATTTAAACAGCAAAAAAATATACTATGGGAAACCCTAAACCCTAAACCCTCTAAACCCTAAACCCTAAACCCATAGTACAAAAAACGCAACTCAAAAATCTAACTTTACAGAGTACACGCGACGACAGAGGTTCCAAAAACATTCGTCGTAAGAGTAAACAGGGACACGCGAACACTATAAATGAAGACGATATAACGCAATAAAGTAAATAATAACAATAATAACAACACTATTTCATTAATGCACGTAACAGTACTCCTTGTCTTAATCTGTTACTTATTCGTGTTCGATTTACATCCAACCGTGGTAGATCTGGAATTCTTTGAAAATTTCCTGTTAATACTCTGCGGTTGTTTGTTCATTAGAAGACTAGTCGCAGAGGAGTAGAACGACGAAGAAGTGAGGCGGTGTTCAGAGCGACGAGCGGCGAGAATTTTGTCGTCGTCGTAGTAGTAGTTGTTGTCGTTGTTGATCGCGGTATTCTGTGTGTGTGTGTGTGTGTGTGTTTTCCTCGACCCCTCACAAGAACAAACACATGGACTCTCAAAGACGAGAACTAAACAGAAGAACGAGTCTAGAGAAGGAGAACGAATCGCTAAAGATGCGAGTAGAGCAACTACAAAATCTGTTGATAACAAAAAGCGACGACGAACATAATCAGCAGGCGTTGAAGAGCGCGACGACGACGCCGCAAAAAAAGTCCATGCGAGGAAATAGCTTCAACTTAGATATCGTCGTGAATAAGAAGCTACCGGAAGGTTGGGAAGAAGTGAGCGAATTAATGAGAGAAGGCGAATACGCTGGTTGGCTCATTAATCCATCTCAACTGAACGTAATGAAAGAGATCGGAAGAGGAAGCGAAGGTACTGTATGGAAGGCGAAGTGGGAAGGCGCGACGGTCGCGGTGAAGAAAATTCCAGGAGGAAGAAGCGCAAAAGAAGCAAGAGCGTTGGTAAGATCTACGGAAATATCCGCTAAATTACGTCATCCAAACGTGCTTCCTTTACTTGGAGCGCATTTAAATCCATTCGCTGATTCACTCTTGATGTTTCCAATCATGTGCGTTGGAACGATGAAGAGCTGGTTATACAATGACCAGCAGCAAGGCGGCGGCATCGGCGCTCTGTTTTCAAAATCATCTCATTCAAATAAAAGTAAAGCGCATGAATACAAGAAACGATTAAAAGCGGCATGGGATGTTGCAAAAGGCATGTCTTATTTAGAAGATATGTCCATCATGCATAGAGACTTGAAGCCTTCTAATATTTTCATGAAATCTTCCGAAAAAGGTTGCGCCGTGATTGCAGACTTTGGTCTTTCGCGATACTCCTCAGTGAAAGATAACAATACTACGACCCCTACGATATGTACGGGTACTTTCATTTACATGGCACCGGAAGTAATTATCGGTGCATGGTACGATTGTAAATGTGACGTTTACAGTTTCGGTGTTTTATTGAACGAGCTCTTGGGCAGAGTAGCACCGTACGCGGGATTGTATTATTCGCCGCAACAAATTGCGCAAGCAGTAGTAGAACAGAACATGCGCCCAAAATTATTCATTCCACCTAGTGAGAAAAATAGCACAGAATTGATGCGTTTGGCAAAATTAGCCGAGAACTGTTGGCACAAAGATCCAGACCGTCGACCAACGTTCGCAGAAATCCTTCGCGAGTTAGACGAGAGCCTGCCCGCTTTAGAAGTCACGCAGTCTCCTGACAGCTTTCCAGCAAGTGACTGCGATGGTGATTGCGCTGATAACGATGATGCTGACGAGAGCCGTTCTCACTCTCGCAGGGGCAGCCAAGAACCGAGACAACCGACAACTTTGCTCGGATCAATAAACAAAGTTCTAGAAGCGTTCTTTTAACGCACAATCAATCAATATCTTCAGTCGCGCGCTGCGATCTTAAATTATTAATAAAAGCCATCAAAATTGTATATGTATATATCAGTATCTTCTTACTTATTATATTTATTATGTTTACTCGCCGCCGTATATGTTTCGTTGTTTCTGTTTTTGTTTCAACGAGACAGTAGAGAAGAGATAAAGAGCAGAGAGAGAAAATTTAAAATCAAAAGAAGTGTGTTCATTTAATTACGCGTTTGCGTGAAGAAGAAGAGAGAGAAAGCGCGACGATGATCATGTTTCAAAAGAAGCAACGAAGAACGAACGTTTCACGCTTTCTCGTTTTCGCACTGACAGGTGTTCTTTCGTTCACTTGGAACGCGTTCGTTCATGGACAAGAAGAACCAAAACTGATCGTTCGACCACGAGAAAATACTGATCAGATCGAGGTCAACTTGCAACAAGCGAACGCGCGCGCGTTCATGAACACGAACGTACTCTTAAATTCAAACGATAATAACAATAACAATAACAATAATATCATCGTTGTCAAGCCTAGAGAAATCGGCTCTCCAATGATTGAATCGAGAATCATTAACGGGTAAAAATATTATTTTCCCCATGTTTAATTTCTAAATATTTTAATTATGCACGACATAAAAAGTCAACCAGTGTACGACAAATCTTTGTTTCCGTTCGTCGTTGGTATATTTGGAACGTATACGGATGGAAACAACAAACTCGTTCGTGAATTTAGATGCGGGGGGACGTTCATATCCACGAGACATATCTTGACCGCGTCGCATTGTTTCTTTTCGGATGGCACGAACAGTAACACGCGGACGTTTTACGATACCATGGAAGTTTTAGTGAACTCTGTGCAAGTCGCCGCCGTTGGGGAGGAACAAAAATTTATCGAGATTGCGCAAGCGATTGGGAATCCAGATTTTAATGGGATTAACTTTGACCACGATTGCACTGTTTTGCTCCTCGCTAGACCGGCGACTGAAGTTTTCAACGTGCAGCCGGTTCGTTTGGCGTGGGATAAAAAAGAAATCGCAGACGAAGAACTTAAAAATGCGTACGATGAAAACGAAATGTGCTATGTCGTTGGTTATGGCGTAGATGCAAGTGGATTTCTTACGGAATACCTAAACAATGCCTCCGTTCCGATTGTTTCAGAACAAACGTGCGAAAGCAGGGACGCGTATCCCGGATGGCCCTATGGTAACCCGATTTCCTCGTCGATGATGGTAAGTAATATAATCAATACAACTTTAACGCATACATTCAAATCCTTTTATTTTACTGGTACAAAATTATCTTACATATTTATTTAATACAGTGTGCGGGCTACAAAACCGGTGGCACTGATGCTTGTCAAGGCGATTCTGGCGGACCTTTGTTGCACGCGAAAACTCTCGCGCAAGTTGGAATCGTATCGTGGGGCGAAGGATGGTAAGCAATATAACCAATACATCATTAACGCATGCATTCAAATCCTTTTATTTTACTGATACAAAACTTACTTACATATTTATTTAATACAGTGCTTTAGAAAACAAATACGGAGTGTACACGAAAGTCAGCACTATGAGAGAATTTATTCACAGCGTCGTTGGGGACGAACTTTACAACTACTCGCCATATACTCCCGAAGATGGTATTATTGAGGAAGAAGAAGAAGAAGTTGTAATTGTTCCGCCACGAAGACCGATACGATGCTTTTAATGTTAAACATCTTTCATTCTTGTTGTTGGATGGTATACTTTTAGAATGTTTATTAATTGATTTTAAGAACTATTATATGCCCGTCACGCTCGCTTGCACGGATCCATCCTCTGGCAGCTCTTCTAACAACTTCATCCAATTCGGAACACCGGCGCCTGATTTCCATAGAGTTCCATTTTTTGCAATTGCAAAAAATACGTCTCGCACTAAAGGATCAAACCCATCGACTTCGATTTGATTAATAATCCATCTTCTCCAAGCCGCTTGATCTTTTGCTTGAATGCGCCAACGTTCTTTGGCATCAACAAACGATAAGATTTGAGAATCAATCTCTGAAGAACTTTTCTTCGTTCTTTTCGATCGGCTACCAAAACTCAAATCCATCGCCATCGCGTCTCCATCTCCAGTAGGTTTTCCATCATTTTCTAACATCGTCACCGTGCATACCAAAATCTTATTTGCGACGAACTTTTCTCGAAACTTTTCTAAATTAGCCATCGTTTCAAAAACGTGCGATTCAGAACCGGCGACGACAAAGACTCTGTATAACGATCGAAGTCTCGACAAAGGAACCGCGTTTTCATCTTTTTTAAGCTGCACCTGTAACCGTCCGAGTTCTTCTTCTCTCTCCGCTTGCTGCAAAGTAGCGTCTCTCCCTTTTAACTCATTTTTTAAGAGTAAACCTAAAACAATCAAAGCCGTCGAGTTTATGCCTAAGTTTTTCACAGTTTCTACTAAGTCGGGAACATCTTCCGCAGCAGTACTGTCGCCGCCGCCACCGCCCTTGAGAGCTAACACGAGTCTGGAAAGTATGATTACGAGACCGACGGCGGCGCCGCTCGCTAAAGAGCCGAATAAAAACAACTTCAAAAACCTAAACGGCTCCGCAGCTTCCGCTCGAAGTTTCGCCCTCGACGCTTGTTTCTCTTTCCCATCTCCATACTCATCATCTATTTCCACGAATTGTTCAGTCTTTCTAAACTTTACCAAATCTTCGTCTCGTTTCAAGACGCGAAAATCGAGATCAAACTTCTCAAGGGCTAAGATCAAATCATCTTTCGCTTCATCTAATTTATCCATCTTCACATACGCGCACGCTCTGTTATAATGACTCGCTCTAGATTCCTCCTCGTTCGGTTGCATTTTCAAAGCATCCGTGAACGCTACAGCGGCCTCTTCGTATTGTTTTTGCGCAAACTTCTCTAAACCTAAGTTTACTTTCTTCGCCGCTCTCGATTCGTTGTTCGCTCTGTCCCCTTCTTGCGTTCGTCCTCCCTCCGATGACGACGACGCTCGCGCTCGAGTCGGTCGCGATGATGCTCTTTTGCGCGCTTTATTATTATTAATATCACGTTCTATTTTCTTCATCGTCGTCCTCATTAAAGTCTTCGACGTCACATTTTTCGCGCCTTTCGTCTCCGCGAGAACCACGAGCACCGTCCCTGCGTGAACAATAAAACTACTTCTTAAAACTACGGCGGCAGTTTCCATTCTTCGTCCTCCTCCTCCTCTTCTTCTTCCATTCGCACGATGCGAAGAAGCAAACGAAGAATAAGAAGAAGACGATGAACGCGCTCTTTCTCTTCCATCGTAAGGACTACTAAGTAACCGTGACTTATTCTGCATCATCGTCTTCATCATCATCATCTTCTTCTTCTTCTCAATTAATTAATTACTATCTCGTTTCGAATAAATCACGAACAACAACAACACGAACAACAACAACAACAACAGATGAATTAATGAGCACAAACTATCTCGCCGATATCGCGTGTTCTTTATTTTCCCTCTCTCTCTCGTACGTACTGTTTCTACTTTTGAAGAAAATGGAGAGAAAAGTCACTCAGTCTGCTGGCGAAGTGACCAAATTTAGTAAACGCATTTAGGGTTTCATTTCTTAAACGAGCACTTTTGAACGATATTTACATCTCTTATTAAATAAAGAGCAGCGAACAAAAGAACGAAGGTTTCAATCAACAGAGTGAAGACATATGAATTACATATGAATTCTTATCGAGTCATGAAGAGTCGCATGAAGTGAGGAGGTTGATTTTTGTTCTAAAAGTGCTCGTTTAAGAAATGAAACCCTAAATGAGTCCACCAAATTGCATGTCAAATGCAGTTCTTAGTACAAATGGAAAGAATGAAACAAGTCACGGAAGAGCGCGATGAGAAAGCACACGTTCATGAGTAGCCAGTCGTAGGAGTAAAGAAAAGACAATCAGAAATGAAAGCGAGCTCGAGTGGTTCAGGTGCCAAGTACGGTTTTCAACGACGAGCGCGTAAGAGTAAGTCGAGTAAAAGAAGAAGAACGAAGAAGAACGGGGAGAACGAAACGAGATGTCTAAAATTGAGAACGAGTAGGAGGAGCACGGATTCGCATGATTCAGACGATGATGTTCTTAATGAGGCGATTAGGAGACTTAAGATGAAGAGGAGAGGAGATTTTGGTGATGAGAGTAATCGTGAGTTGGATGAGTACGCGAGGACTTTGATCGAATTAGGGGATTGGAAACGAGAAGAACAAAGTAGTAGTGAAGAGTTTGAGGTAGTTAAGCAGTACGCGATAGACGCGCTCGTTTTGAGTAGATTATATACGTTGATGCGAAAGAAAGAACCGGCTGGGACAGAGACTGTTGGAATAGCGCGACAGATTGTTAATATTTCTTTTATTGGGTTATGTACGAGGACTTTAAGAATACGCGAATGGCCGCGCGGGACGGCTATATTTGACGCGCAGCCGAAGGAATGTAACGAATACTTAGCGCCGAGGATGAAACTTATGAACGCGAAAGTGAGTAAAGGGAGCTCTTTGAGACGTGTTGATTTTAATTTCATCGATACTATCTTCCCCAACGATGATATTACGAAAACAAGAGACGACAAAATTGAAGAAGCGTTGCGAAAAGAAGGCTTTCGCGAAGAAATTCCAACGATTTGGATATGCGAAGACTTGAATGAAATCGTGAATAAAAGTACGCCAAATGCAATGAGTGATTTTGTAGAAGAAATATGCGATCTAATGTCGCGAGAATCAGAATGCGTAGGCTCCATAAACGTTCAAGCGTCAACGTCAGAAAACGACGACAACGTTTCTTTGCAAAACACGATTAAGACTTTATTCGCCTCAAATGGAGCTTTGTGTTCGTTCACGGAGGAAGAAAATGGGAGCGTTTTATTTTCTGCAGTTAAATTGCGGCGTTCATCGCGAGAAGAGGAATACTATAGAAACGAATTGATTAATGCGCTGGAAGCAATAGACGAAGATGGATGGGAAGATTGATTTGATTGATTATTCGATTCATTCCTATTCTATTTTTTTTCTAAATAATAATAATAAATAGCTACATGTAGTAGGTGTACGTATAAATGTAGTACTACTAGTATTTTTTACTCGCTGCTGCTACTGTAGTCTAATAGTCCACCTATGATACCCGCCTCTTTCGTTGATGTTTCTATCGTTGTTTCACTTGTCTTCTTCTTCTTTGCTACGATGAATTTTTTTTTGTTCTTGCCCGCTACGACGCCAACTTTTGCTAATAAGTCGTCATCTCTCTCGACTTTTTTCTCAACGTCGACGTCGCTACCACCACTAACGACAACTAGCTTTTGCTTCGCCAATAAGAAATTCTTACTCAACTCGTCTTCCTCTACTCTCTTCCTCTTCTCGTTCTCTCGTTTTAACACTTCGATCTCGTTCAAGAACTCGATTTCGTCCTCCTCCAACGGTCTATTCTTCCCTTCCTTCATTACTCGCCACCCTTCTTGAAACTTCTCCTCTTTCTCACGCGCGTTTTCTTCTAGAACTTGCCATAACGGTTTCATCGTCTCCCTATCTTCCTCTACGTTATTCCGTCCATTTAATCCTCTCTCTTCTCTTATTTTTTCTAATTCCGCGGCAGTAACGAATCTGCTGCTCGCATTCGCACCATTTTTAGTAGTCGATGTTTTGAACACCGAAGAGACGTCTCTCCCTAACTCTTTCTCAACATCGAACAATCTTTGTTCGTCATCATCGTCTTCGTTATTTCCTATTCGTACGAGCTCGACTGAATTCGAATGATTTAATAATAATCTTTGATTATGATTATTACTATTTCTTTTTATATCCATCGTGATGTTCGTTGTTTAAGTATGAATTTTGCACGGCTGCTCTCTGGCTCAATCGCGCAAATGGGAGTTAATAATCCGCTGTCTATGCCTACAACAGAGACGTGCTATATGTAATTAATATAAGAAGGCCTTTATTAATATAAATAATTCTTTTATTTAATATTTTACTTTATTACGTATATAATCCAAAATCCATAAACCAAAATCCTAAACCAAAACTGCCAGACAAAAGTGACGACAAAATCAGAAAACATTATTATTTACCGCTCGCGCTCGATAAATAATAATACATACATTGCGAATTATAAAATATTTAGACCAATCGAGAAAGCGAACGAGAGTGTTTGTTTGCAATAAAAACGTTCGAGTGTTTGTGAGTCGGTGTTCGAGCAATTTTTCTGTCGTAGGGGATTAAACATTTCTTTCTTGTCTACCGCACATACGATTGTTGCTTCTATTCCACTTCGAAAAGTTCTGTATCAAAGTTTCTATATCAAAGTTTCTAACGAGTATATGTAATAAATGGCTAGACAAAGAAGCGAAACGAGTCAGTTCGCATTAGGTGGTGTGGTCGCTTTGATGCGATTACGAAATGCTACTTTTTGCGCTTCAATTCCATCATCATCTACCTGTTCCCCCATTAGAGGAGATATTATAGATGCATCATCATCATCATCATCATCATCAACTTCGCCGCCGTTGAATATAACCACGAATATGATGAAGAAGAAGCAAAAACATCACGTTTGTCCAATATGTGCAAAAATGTACATCGGGGCGCCATCTAAGCTCACGAGACACGTGCGCACGCATTTAACGCAGAAACCGTACAAGTGTTCGGCGTGCGCGTACCAGTGCACCGAGAAACATGATCTACAGAAACACTTTCGCGTACATACTGGCGAAAAGCCGTACAAATGCGACTTCAAAGACTGTTCAAAGTCGTTCAAGGATTGCTCGACTATGATAAATCATAAACGCACTCATACTGGCGAGCGACCTTTCGCGTGCGCTACTTGCGGTTGCGCGTTTAATCACGTCGGACATCTCACACAGCATAAGCGCACGCACGCTCGACGGTGAAGTGACGATTTCTAGGTACGAAAAATGTTGTAGTTTTAATAATATTTTGAATTGTAATCGTTCGCCGGTCCTCTAATCGTTAAAGGATTTCCTATATGACTGTCTACTGGTACGGTACATATTTGTATTTGACAGCAGAAGCATCGGCAGCAGAGCACCATAAAAACGTGTTGCTCTCGTGAATAACAATCAAATGATATCTTCCGCTCCTTCTTCGTTATCTCGTACTCGACCTGATTCGATCGATCTCAATCGAGACAATAAACCTATCAACAACAACTGTCGCAGTAGGAGTAGGAGTACGAGTAGGAGTACGAAAAAGAGCACGAACATCAGTTCTTCATCTTTTGGAAATCCTGACGATATCTTTAATGTTAGAAATAGGAACGGTGTCGTGGACGAGGAGAGGAGGACGAGGATGAGGGCGATTTTTTCATCGTCGTCATCGTCATCTTCTTCTTCTTCTTCTTCTTCTTCTTGTAGTAGTAGTTTTAGTAGTAGTGAACGAGAACGAGAACGAAGAAGAAGTATGAGAAGAATCGTTCTCACTGAGAGAGGATACGTTCGCTCTTCGATAACGACGAAGACGCAAACGCGATGCGAAAAATGCGATAAATGTGAAGACGCGAATGTGAGACAAAATAATAAGAAACCACAATCACAATCTCAATTAAAGCGAGGATTAGTCGTCGGTGGTTTAGTCGCTACGAGCGGAACGTTATGCGCGGTGACGTTAGGCGGAGGAGGAGGAGGAAGGAACTTTGTGAAACCGAACAACGCCGGTGGCGGTGGCGGTGGCGGTGGTGGTAATGGTGGAAATAACGCAGAGTTTAGTGATATTTATGGGAAAATGCTCGAGTTAGATTCTAATTCTTCTCATTCGTTAAGTGCAAGAAATGGTACGACGACTACTTTTCCAGAGGTGTTGGTGTTGGACGTGAGAGGGATGCATTGCGGCGGCTGCGCGGCGAACGTTCGAAAAGTTTTAGAAAATGCGAAATCGGTTCAAAGTGCAAACGTAAACTTGGCGAACGAAAGCGCTGTAGTGAGAATTGCCATCGAGCTTGATGAGAACGATTTAATGGAAGCAAGAAATGTTGTTGTTTCAGGAGATTCTTCTTCTTCTTCTTCTTCTTCGACGGTAGCAGCAGTAGTAAATTCTTCTTCTTCTGTTATAGCGGGAGGGGGGGATAAAAGCGTACAAAAATTGATTGAATCAATCAGAAATAAATCAAAAATTGAAGGTGATAAATTAGCAGAGTTAGTCACCGCGTCTGGTTTTCCTACAACCGTGCGCGATAATTCCTCATCGTCGTCGGATGAATCCGGAGGCGCTACGAATTATGACCAAGGCATGCAAAGAGCAAAAGAAAAAAGAGAGGAAAGAATTAAACGCATAAAAGAGTCGACTAAAAAAGTAACCGTTGCGTGGGCGTTAGCATCTGTATGCCTTCTAGGTCACGCCGCGCATTATTTGAAGATTCACTCTCTCGGCTTTTTGTGTAAAACTCAAACCCATGTTGCGCTATCGCTCTTTGCCATGTTTGGCCCGGGACGAGAAATCTTATCCGACGGATTCAACGCGTTTAGAAGAGGGGGTCCGAATATGAATTCTTTAGTGAGCATGGGTGCAATTGCTTCATTCGGAATGTCCTCAGTTGCAGCATTAGTTCCAAAACTCATGTGGCCTACGTTCTTTGAAGAACCTGTGATGTTATTAGCGTTTGTTCTTCTCGGTCGAGCCGTTGAAGACAGAGCAAAGTTGAAGGCTTCGAGCGATATGAGCGATTTAATGAACCTAGTTCCATCTACATGTCGCTTATTGCTCTCTTCAGATGATGAATTTCCGTCGTCGTCGTCGTCATCAAAGTCGCCTTTATCAAAAACGATATCCGTCGACGCAATCAAGCCGACGGATAAAATCTTAATCTTGCCTGGAGATAAAATTCCAGTCGACGGAGTAATAGTCAATGGCGCCTCTTCAGTCGATGAAGCTGCGCTTACTGGTGAGCCGATTCCTAAATTTAAGCGAAAAGGTGATTTAGTTTCTGCTGGGACAATAAATTGCGACGGAGTGCTTACAGTTGAAGTTTCAAAATCTGGTTCCGAGACAACCGTTGCCGGGATTGTGCGCATGGTTGAATCTGCGCAAAACAGACAAGCGCCTGTTCAAAGACTTGCTGATGACATTTCCGGTGTTTTCACTTATAGTGTGATGGCAACATCGGCTGTGACTTTTGCGTTTTGGTCCACAATTGGGACGAAAATTTTCCCTTCAGTTGCAGCCGCATTGGGAGCGTCCGCCGCAACTGTGAACGCCCCAGTGTTGATTGCCGCACAATTAGCGGCTTCAGTATTAGTAGTTGCTTGTCCTTGTGCTCTTGGATTAGCAACTCCGACCGCTGTTTTAGTTGGAACAGCTTTAGGTGCACGCAACGGTCTTTTGATCAGAGGCGGTGATGTTTTAGAACGAGCGAATGATTTAGATACCATCGTATTCGATAAAACTGGAACGCTAACGGTTGGAAAACCAGCTGTAGAAAATTTAACAACATCAAACGGAATGAATGAAATTGAAGTTTTAGCGCTCGCTGCGGCAGTAGAAAGAAATTCAACTCACCCATTAGCAGTCGCGGTAAATAAGAGAGCGTCTTCCTATAAAAATATAACGTATGAGTGCGCTGAGGATTCTTTCAGACAAGAGCCAGGGCTTGGAGCTTTTGGGACCGTGAATGGGAAAAAAGTTGTCATTGGTACAAAAGAGTTTGTAGAAATTTCTCTCAACAGCAGCAGCAACGACGGTAAGGTTTTTCCACCCGAACTCGAAGAAGCGTTCAGAATCTCAAACAAAAACGGATCGACGTCGGTTTGCGTGTCAATCGACGGTAAGATGGCTGCTGTTTTCGAAATTCGTGATAAGCTTCGATCGGACGCGAAGAAAACGATCGAAAGTCTACAAAAGTCAAAGAACAAGAAATTTGAAATTTATATTTTATCCGGTGATCGACAAGAAACTGCCGATGCGATTGCTAAATCGATCGGCATTGACGTTAAAAATGTCCACGGAAACGTGCGCCCGGAACAAAAAGCTGAGTTTATAGAAAATTTACAAAAATCTGGTAGATGCGTTGCCATGGTAGGCGATGGAATCAACGATACCGCCGCGTTAGCTGCAGCAAACGTTGGTATTGCAATGGCATCTGGTGTTGGCGCAGCTTCAGAAGTTGCATCGATCGTTTTACTCGGAAATCGATTGCCGCAAGTCGTAGACGCAATCGATTTATCGGCAAAGACTTTTGGGAAAATTAAACAAAACTTAGCGTGGGCGTTTGGGTATAACATCGTTGGTATACCGATAGCAGCTGGAGCACTTTTACCTGCTTATGGAATTGCGCTTACTCCGAGTGTTGCCGGTGCAGTGATGGGAATTAGCTCAATTGGGGTGATGGTAAATTCTTTGCTTCTTCAATTGGAGGGGAGAAATTTTTCCAAGGAGGAAGAAAACGACGATTAAAAGAAGACAAATAAAAGTGATTATTTATTATTAGGAGGAACGACGAAGGACTGGGGCTGTAAAAGTCCATTTGGTTCGCCAAGCTGCGGTACTGCAGCATGACGAACCAGATGGACTTAATTTGTAACACAAATATAGAGAATTAATTAAAAGAGTAGTATAGTACACGCGAGATAATTACTACATAAACCTACGTATCACTTGAAATATTCTTTCGATCGTTCTTCGACTTCTTTTAAGTACTCCGCTTGAACTCGTTGCGAATACGAACCGTTCGTTAATTGTAAAACGACTTCTTCCATCCTTTGTTGCAACTCTTTCGTAAACGCGACTTCACCATATCCTTCATCGACGAGCTTTTGAAACACGATTGGCCACTCGTCCGTATTCGCACATCCCAAAATTTCATCTAACTGAGACTTGTTCTTATTCAATTCGACGCTCGCATAGACTTGTAAAAATTTCTGCAAAATATGCACCATGCCGTCCATTTTATCCTCATCGGCCTTCCTTATCCACGCATACGCAGTGTTCAACATCCCTTCATCGACTTCCAACGCCTTAACCTCTCGTTCCATTCTTCTCAAAGCATCCGCGTTCAACGGAACATCGAACTCGTTTGTTACCTCGTTCGCCGATGCGCTAACGACTCTTTGCAATTTTTCGGACGATCTATCAATCGTTTCCTCCGCTTTTCTCAACGTAGCCTCGATGATCTTCATGCACTTCTGCATTACTTCAATAACGTTCTCTTTCTCTCGTTCAGTGTTCGCCGTATCTGTCCTATTCGCCATTCGTAACCACATTCGTTGGTCAAACGCCATTATATTCTCGATACATATCTTCTGTAATCGTTCCTCTGATTGCTCTCGCGCGTTTAGCAGTTGATTGATCAGACCGTCCAACGCCGCTACGTCCTGCATGTTCTCACCCTTCTTCCTATTATTATTTTGATCATCATTCTGATTCCTATTTGCATTCGTGATTACAGTACTCCTTCTCATTATCATCGCTTTATTGCTAAACATCTGCATCATCATCATCATCGCATTCTTACCCTTCTTCTTCTTCGTTTCGTTCATCGTCATCGTCGTCAACATCTTCATCTTCATCATCATCCGTTCTCCCAAAGTCTTCGCATTTCGCATCGATGCGTTTAAAATAACCCGATCAGGTCTGAGTAAACGACTCCTATCATTTCCTCGAGCGGCTCGAACTTTTGTACGAGCGGCGTTGCCTCGAGCAGTTGTAGCAGTAGCAGTAGCAGTAGCAGTAGCGAGCATAGTTTCTTACGTTAATAAGCCGTCGGAAAACTGTCGTTTTGTTAACTTTATCCAAAAACGTGTTTGGGGAAAACTCCACTGTCCACTCGTTTGTCATTATTCCCTCATTAATTAATTAATTAATTAATTAACTCATTTGTTTACCCTAATAATATATATTGTGTACACGTATATATATACCGTGCACGCATATATTTCT
>Ga0114998_10002483_pt1 | contig 13914 bp, 9 predicted proteins | sample ArcticOcean_MG_C_5_FD_87044 | JGI IMG/M metagenome (GOLD analysis project Ga0114998, IMG submission 87044) | Marine microbial communities from western Arctic Ocean - ArcticOcean_MG_CB4_138 | ecosystem: Environmental > Aquatic > Marine > Oceanic | place: Arctic Ocean: Canada Basin | collected...
CTGTCCGCGCGCTCGTTTTTGTTCGTCTTTCCTCTCTCTATTTTTAGTACGAAATGATACCCTAAACCCTTGCCCGAAAAAATCGGGGCCCGAAAATCAGAAAAGTTGGAAATTCTCCGGAGAAGAAATTCCCCACCCTAATACATCAGCACTTCAGCAGGCATCAGTGTCAGGTACGGCTCTCAAAAAACGACATTGGCCCCATTTGTACTTCCGCAATTTTATAACAGTGCTCGAGAATGATTTTAAAAGATCAAGTGCGCAGTCTTTCTTTTTCCTCGCCGTCTTCTTCTTCTTCTTCTTCCACTCGTTACCTAGTAGTATCAGCTTCTAGAAGGAGGCGACAAGGGAATGTGAAAGAAGAAATAAGTCGTGAAACTCCCGAAAGTAGTGAATTTAGCCCCTACGATTTAAAGATTGATTCTTCTTCAGGAACAAGCTCAAGGAATTTTGAAAGACTAGACTCAGATTCTCTCGATCAGAAACAATACAGCGCGCTTTATGAGAAACAGCATATCTCAAGAACGACCTATGAAGAAGATGCAGAAGCTGTGGACAACAGTAGAAGTCCATTTGTGAATTTTTTATTATCAGTTGATTGTCTTCTCCTATTTGGAGTTGATGGAGTTCTGCCAGAGATAATAAACGGACGATGTGCAATGATCGGATTGATGTCAGGCTTTGCAAACGAAATACTGGTAAAGAAATCACTTACGGAGCAATTATCGTATAATATTTCTCACGGAATCACGCCTTTGATTGTAGTTCTGGTGATACTTAGCTCTTTACTTCCTTCAATTCTCATATATGATGAAGGAAATTTGATAGAAGTTGGATCGCGAAATGACCATTATTTACAGCCGTGGCTTGGAAAGGGTACTTTTCGATATAAAATTGATTCGCGTTTTCGGGGTAAGCGCGCTTATGCGGTTGATCCAGCGGCACTTGATTTCAAGTACTTTAAAATAGAATCTCCTCTAGGATATGTCGGATTAGTCCCGTTTGCTGAAATTGTTAATGCACGCTTTTCTATGCTAGTTCTCATATGCACATTTCTTATCGAGGGATATATGGGACATGGTCTTCTTTCTCCTTAAAGCATACCTTCAATTGAAAAGTTCATATTCGTCAGGTGGCGCCACCTGTACATAAGTAATTCGATATCGTGCAAAAACTTGATCTGCTTTCGCAGCTTCGAATTATGTTCACATACAAAAGAAGTTACGTTGAAGAGGAGAGTAAAGGACGAGAAGTGTAGCAAATAATAATATGCAAAATTTCTTTGAATAGTTAGAGAAAAGCTTTAAAAGTACACTGTACCTGGTATCTTAAGAAAGTTATATACTATCTTTAGTAGCATGATAAAAAACGTAGCAGCACCACATTTATAAACTACCAGTATGCAGGACTTTATATATTTTTTTTAGAAACAACAACGGATTAAAATTTATATACTGGTATCAAATTTCTATCCTTTTGAAATTTCAGTAATTGCTTCCGTGGCTGCTGCTTGAAGCTTTGAGTTGCCAGTCTGTACCATACACTTTCTAACATATTCATGTATATCTATGCTCACCAACTTTCTTCTTTCATTTGAATTATATATGAAATTTCCGAGAGCTATAGTTATTCTAAGTCTACTATCTCCATCATCTTCTGGAGTATTTCGATAAAGTTGCAATAACACATCGAAAAATAGCTCATAAATTTCGTTCTGATTTTCTATTTCTTTCAGGTGCCCAGCTACTGCTACCGCGAAGTTCATGATAAAAGTACATAACGTAATGCGGAGAGCCGGTTTCAAGTGCTGACTTGTTAAGGTAACAAGGTTAGTAAAGATCTGGGAGAGATTTGAGAAAACTAAAGTTTCGAATAACTGTGTTAATCCAAAGCAGTTGTTGGTAAGGCGAAACGCTGTGAGTACATTTTGAGATGTAGCAGGTGGGCTTATAGCACGCAGAAATGTAGCTTTCAGTTTTCCACTGAATTTCACGATTTCAGCTGCACAATCTGGACGCAATACTGCATATCGAATCAAATCAAAAGCTGGATATAACTGCTCGACTCGAAACGATAAAAGCTCGGTGATAACTGGAAAAACTTGCACGATCATCGCTGTTTTTTCATTCCATATACCAGACTCTTTTAATATTTCTCTTTTACTTTCAGCCAATCCAAATTCCTTAAGTTTCAAAAGAATTCCATCTAAGTTAATTTTATCAAAATATACAAAAGTACACGTTGGAATAAACGTGGGAAATATTTGCTCAGGATGTAAAATATCCCCCAACTTTTCGTCCCAAGATATATCATTTTCCTGGACGTTTTGGAGTATAAATTCAATTATTTTTTCTTTGTATGAAGCTGGTAATAAATTATCTTGAAGAAATTTTTCTGCAACAAACCTTGGATTTTGGCCACGGTTGAAAAATAATTTTATTGGAGGTGCACTATCTTGAACATCTATATCAAAAACATAATCAGACGTTATTCCGGTTTCGATATCTTCTGTGTGTTCAATAACTTCACCTATTAACTCCCACTCCTGAGACAAAGTCTTCCAAGTGAACGCACTTGATTTGCCACAGTTGTAAGTGAAAACTTTAACTTGTCCATCAAAAGATCCTGGCTGCATGTTTATATTTTCTATAGGCTCTCGAACAGCCAATTCTGCAATTCCCGTGAGTTTATTTTGTGAAATTGTTGTGGTAATGCTTCCTTCGGATGAACTGCGATAATTTTTACCCAGGTCAAACTTTCTCACAATATTGTCAGAACAAGCTGTAAATAAACTTTTCCCCAGCATGAGATTTGACCAAACACATCCTGGATGGACAATAGTCTGGACGCATTCCCCAGATAAAATCCAAATCTTGCATGTTTTATCTTCTCCCGAAGTTATCACAAATTGGTTTAGTTCGTCAATCTGAAAAAATTGAACAGAATACACTAGGGAAGCGTGTCCAATAAAAGTGCGCTTGAGATTTTGTTGCCTGGACCAAAGTTTCGCAGTAGTATCATGAGAAGCAGACAAAAATCCAATATTTGAAGCTAAGCACAAGCTCCGAACTGAATCAGCGTGAGCATGAAGTACATTTGTGCAGATGTAATCTTTGCACCAGTGACGAATGGTCCCATCCGCTCCACCTGAATAGAATTCCAACTTATCGGGTATTGCTAGTAAAGATAACACAGAGCTTTTGTGACCAACGAGAGTCTAAATGTATATTTTTAAAAATTTGCAAAGAGAAATGAAAATGAAGAATACCTTAAATAATTTAAATTGTCTCCATATGCAAATTTGAGAGTCTTGACTGGCAGTAATTATGTCCCCATTCATAAGAACTACAATTGAAGTTATATCCATAGTATGTTCATTTAGTTCTTCAATTACTATTCCTTTCGAGACGCTCCATACAAGAATACGATGATCCCTACTACCAGAAATCAAGACATCTTCATCTATATTCAGACAGCCTTGTGGAGCCCAAAAAATGCACGTTACGAACGAGCTATGTCCCCTAAAAACTTTACATTCGTTCACATCTGCTTCCTCATCACCATTTAAGTACCATATTCGTACCGTTTTATCTCTACTGGTGGTGGCAAATTGATTCTGACCTTCTGAATTGGCACAAATTGCACGAACGTCATCTTCGTGACCATGAAACTCTCGGTCGAACTCAAAGCTAGGCGGAAACATGTCTAGCGAAGATATAGTCGCGCGAATTTCTCCAAAACTACGAAAAATGCGATACTCGGAAATTTTGTGCCAAGAAATATTTAAAAACGGTATTCGCGACGCCGGAAATAGTACACATTTTTATTTTTTTTCATATTTTCAAAGCAGAGCGATTCAAACGAGTTGCGTTCTAGCACTATCCTGTTCTCAATTTTGATCGTATTATCATTCAAAAAAATGCTTGTAGTTTCTGCTTGTATATTTCGCTTTTCGCCCTATAAAAATGAGTTTTTAAGATTTTTTTGCGGCCTCTGGATTTTTCGAGGGTGTACCGTCTAATCCGCTCTATATCTTCGTCAATATCAATTCGATAAAAACGAAACTTTCTAAGAACAAAGAAAACTGCATAAGCTAAGTGTTGACAAATTTTGAGCGTAAAAGAAGAAGAATCGAAGACGGGAGTGCGCCGCGCGTAGTGATCAAAACCCTAAACCCTGGAGTTAGCGAGATACGCTTGTATATTTACAAGTGCAATTTTGGCTTTTTTTTTTCAAAATTTGTTTGGGTCTTCCGGTAAACTATTTCCGAGGGTTTAAGGTATGGACAAACTAGGGATGTCGCAACTTCGAAGTTTTGAAAAAAAAGGCCTAGATCATCGTGTTAGGATAACGCTTCTTGGAAGCAACTACGCGTTGAGCTAAAGTGTGATATATTGTGTGGACTGCTTATAGCTGTGCCCGTATTTCTCCGAGTGGTATGATCGACCTTATAGTATTTTAGAGATAGCATAAACAAAATTGCACAATTGCGACGTCCCTAACGCTGGCCAGGTAAGCATCAGGTATCAAACATGTATCCAACTTAATCCAACTCTTGTACTTGGGAAAGGGAATTCGCTCTCGCGCGACACATCCCAAAAACTTAACGTAATTGTGTTAATAAGAAGAAGTTGAATTACAAAATGATAATCGCTTTTCAGTTCTTTGTTGAGCGATAACCTCTAATTTTATTCTCTTCTATTCTAATCCAGAAGAAGATGGGTTTACAATCTCCGCGTTTGACTTTAAGTGTATACCTAGAGGCAATTTTTATTAACGATAGTCTTGGATTTCAAAGCGATCAAGATGAGTCAAAATTCGTTGACTTCAAAGTTAGACAACTCGAGATAAATAAGATATTAACAAAAGTTAATATAGAGTACATGTACGTTTACGTATTTTCCACTTTACCTTTCACTCACTCTACCGTTACAATATCTTTTAAAGGTCGAGTTCAATCCGATTTCAAATTTCAGATACGAAAATGAGCTTAGATGCAGGAAAAAGAAAAACATTCTTCAGTCAAAATATATTTAACTCTTCGTGCTTGCTTCTGCTTCGGAGTAAGTCTTTTCTTTTTCACTTGTATATGGGAGATTCATTTGTTTTCACTAGCTTTCACTCGAAAAATTAAGCAGAACCTCACAAATGTAAATAGGAAGCAAAACGAAGTTCGTTGCATTGATAATCAAAAGAGAAAAGTTATCCACCAATTTTCGGCTGCTTTCTTAAGTCCGTTATCTACAATACTAAATGAAAGTGTAAGAGAAACTAACGAGCTTGAAAGGGAGCTGAAGGATTTTAATGAGATTGTGAGTATTCTGTTTGAAAAAGTAAATTTGACTGAACCAGATATAAAAAAAAAAAATGACTTCCTTTCATCAAATTTTTTAGAGGCCTTTAGTGTTCTGAATTCACGGCTGAATTCAATATTTCATTTACAATCAGCGAGTCAAATTTCGGAAGAAATTTTAAGACAATGTTTTGAAATTATTGGATATTTGCTCACCTACTGTTCATATTTACTGCAGAATACTTTTCATGGACATTCAATGGAAGAGTTCAAGTTTATTATCGAAACTATGGTTTCTTCTTCTTTGATATGTAGATTAATCTGTGATGATTCTATTTCTAAATCTCTTTTTACGGATGAAAGAATAGAACGATTATGTTCTTTTCTTTCTGAAATTCTGATTAAAGTTCTGGATCTTAACTACAACGACCCACAAAAGATAAAATGTATGGACAATGCGAGCGAGTCGCCTGAAATCCATAATCTTTATTTGAGCAAAGGTAAGAAAGATAATAAACTTCTCAAGGATGAACAAAATTCAAATTTTCGCCGAATCCTCGAAGATTTCCTTGCAAACACTGCTAATATGATCCATTATTTCTCTCTGTTAGTTGTTGCTGTCAAAGTCTCAGACACTTCCATACTACGAGTTATCAAAGCATATTTTTTAATCTTGGAATTAAAAGAATTTGATCTGATAAAAGCGAATTTTGTTCAATTTATCGCACATGTATTTAACAAATATCCTCATTTGCGTATTAATTTGGTCGATAAAATGATTGACTATATAGTTCTTGGCGTTTCTGAAAAAGTGTCTTATTGCAAATTATTTCGTCTTCCAGAAGACCCTCAAAGAAAGATTGGTGTTATTGCTGCAGTATTACTTAGTTGCTTACAAAGCTGTGTAGGTTATAATGAGGATTTTCAGAACAGTTTTACCTTATTAAATTCAAATTATAGTGAAGGGATTGCTCACGTTTTTTACTGGTCAAATGTTTTTTGGTCAAGTCTTCTGGTGAAAATTTTTGATTTTCAAGAAAAAGATGTAAGAGAATTTATCAAAAATATCCTTGAAGATTTATTATCATGTTTGAATCTGCCGGAATGGCCTGTTTCTTCTCTAGTTATATTGAATTTGTGTGCCTGCCTCCTAGGAAAGTTTGGTTTGCAGCACTTGGATCCAAAATTTCGGGAAAGAGCTATCGATATAATAAGTCAAGTGTCTGCCAAGCTCAAAACGGATATCATTAGTTGCAAAAAGAACAATAACATATTTTCTCATGAGGGAGGTGCAGAAGATTCGCAGGGATTTATTCAGGCTGAGTCTGATATAAGATTGTCGTGTACTTTGGGTGGTGAATTTTGGAAAGTACGGTCTATTTGTCTCGAAGCAATTTTAATCCGTTATCTTCTAACTGTCAAGTACGAAAACTTAAGCAAAAAAAAGGAAATGTGTAGATATTATGAAAACTCATCAATCCGTTCTAACAATGCATTGATTTACCACCTTCGTGTGATGACAAATGATACCAGAAGACGCTCTTCTCATTCTCTTCATCAAATTTCATCCGAAGATAAAATCAAATTTTATGGAGAACTTTATAATACAATTCTAAAAGATGTTTCGAATAAAAAAAGGGGTCCAAATAGGAATTTGTCTCGAAGCTTAATAATAAAGTTGAATCGCCAGCTTCATATTTTAGGACCTCTAGCGCAGCAGAATGATGTTCTCTTTTATAGAATAATTGGTATGCTTGATGATGTATCAATAACAGTGCGTACTGCTGGAATTCGTTCTCTTTCGAAAATTGCGTGTGTAGATTCAACAATACTTGTTAATCCACGTGTTCACGAAATTTTATTGAAGAGAATGAATGATCCAGCTACTCTTGTAAGGTGTTCAACGTTAGAGCTGCTAGGACAGTTTGTCTCTTTAAATGAACAAGTAAGAACTAAATATTGTTTTAAGATTCTCGACCGTATTACTGATGTTGGCGTTAGTGTGCGAAAACGAGTTATTATGATCTTACAAAAAATTGCACTCGATGATAAAAAAGGAAAATACAACTATGACACAATTAATTTTAATTATAAATTGGTCCTTCGAATTATGGATCCTGATTTAAGCATTCAATTATTAGTCATCAAGTATTTCAGAAAGAAATGGTTTAGTGAAAAAAAGTTGAATACAGCTAACGTCGAGAGAGAAAATTCGTGTTATGCATTCGTAAGATTGTCATGGCTTCTATATTTTGATATGTTTTCTAAAGATAGTACCAATTTGCCTGTCCTTTGTAATTTTCCAGTACTAATTTTATTGGAGAGGATTTTACACCCAAAAGGAGAGGAAGTCCAATCTGAAACGATTAATTTAAAAGTATTGGAAAGAAATGTACAGAATATGGTAGCTTTCATTTTTGAAGGCGTAGTTAAATCAAGAGAACTTGGGCAAGCAAATGCAAGAAATTTGCCTCTCTTGGATCATCCTGAAGTTGTTAAAATGAACAAGGGAGGGCAAAATATAACATCTGAAATGTTCGCATTTTCGCTTCATCTGTTTGGATTGATTGAGCCAGGTATTTTTGTTCCAGATAATGATCCTTTTTATTTTATAATGGCGTTGCAACCATATTTCCACGGCAATGAATATGTTCTCGATAATAAGTCTTTGTTCATGCAATCTGTTCTTAGTTTGGTGAATGCCATCATTCGTCAGAATATAAGATTTAGCGTAAATTTAAACCGAAAAATTGTCGATGACATGTGCGTTTTGATCCTCCGTTCGAAGTACTTTGGTACAGCTGACTATGCAACGAAGTGTTTATGCTCACTCGCTTCTATGTCTACTGATGCCCAAGAAAAGCTAGTGCGGTTAATGAAAAGATTCATGTTGGTATTGTTCAGTGAAGAGGGAAGAAATAATAATTTTTCAGATAATAATCTTGCAGATAAAGAACGAGCTTTGAAATTCCGTGCAATATTTGTGCTTGGAAAAATCATGAAGTATAAAGCGAAGTTTTTCCTGGACTCTGAACAGTATTTCACCTTTCTCGGTGAATCAAGCGAAAACGGCATTGTAACTATTTTAAAAATGTTGCAGAGGTACGCTTTGAAAAAGGAAGACAATTCAGAAATAAATAAGCTCGCAGTTGAAGCCTGTGGTTCAATATTTATTTCAATGCAAAATTTTAATGCCACCAAATTTTCTAAGGTATTCGATGATATTATGCATGGAGTTTTGCATATTAGCTCGAATTATGAATTGAAGCTGCAGGGCTTAAAAATTTTGGAAGATATTATATGTGAAGAAGATTCGAATATTATTCTAAATCAGCTGAAAAATAAAGGGACTAATCATACAGAAAAGATGCAGTATGCAGAAAAGATTCAAGGTGAAAACGGTGAGTTAGATAGTGGGAATGCAAATTGTATTCAAAGATTTTGGAAGGAAATTCGTGGACTTTGTGCGGACTCTGAAAGTAAGGTTCGAATGAGAGCTCTCCAATTAGTTGAAGTAATTATAAGAAAAGGCCTGGTTCACCCGCTAAGCGCCTTCTCATCTCTTCTACAACTAAACTGTGATCGCAGCATAAAAATTCGGACGCTCGCATTCAGATTATTTAAAGTTCATTTTGATAAATATGCCAATTTTTTTTATCAGCAATTATCTGAAGCTATTGAGCAGCTATTTCATTTCATGAGTACTGAGAATAACAGGTCGGAGGCTGCTCGTAATGACCAATATTCAAATTGTATCAAGGAATGGCACTTTGACTGTTTTAAAAATATTTTCGGACTTGTTGTTGGAAATAGAATTGATGCCACACGATTTCTGGATATTATTCTTAAACTCCTGACGCAAAATGTTTGTCTACCTGAAAAGCGAAGATATGTTGAATTTTTATCTTATCTGATTTCTTGTCTGCCTTTCTCCTCAAATACAGAACCAATCTATGCTATTTGTAAACTTCAAAGAATAGTTATTTTACGTGCTGCACCACTAGCTAGATTAATTGAAACCTCTGAGAAGGAAAAACTCAGAGATGATGAAGTGATACTTATGGAACCAGAAAGTTTATCAAATCAAAGTTTAAATGATCGGAAGCATACGTTTCACTTGTCGGTTAATTTAACTATTATTCTTCAGCTAAAACAATACTTACAAAGAAAATTTAAACTTAGCGAAGAGCAATTTCGCTCTTATAATCTATCTACTAAATCAAAGAGCTTGGGATGTTTAAAACTGCAGGAAAACATAGGCCCGCTCCAAATTGTTACTTGCGATCTACCACTAGTTTTAACGGAAGAGGTCTACAGGGAGTGTACAACGAAATTTCTGGGGTTGCTAAATTCTATTTCACTCTAGCCAAAATTGTTTAAGTTAAAATCTTTGAATAATTTATATTTTATAATAATAGTTATTGAGGTGGATCTGATAATGTTAATCCCAAACTTTTTGCACTGCCTATTATACTTAAGCAAAGATTTTGAATTGGTAAATACTCGAACTCCTTTCGTCGCTTCTTTATTTTAGCAATTTCGTATATATGTTTTAGTGAAATATGACCACCTTTCAGGTGATTTGGTTTAGAGCTTCCAACAGATTTTCCGGCAGCTTTTAACAAAAGATAACTCGTGGGAGGCGTGGAATGTTCCCACACGAAACTTTTATCTGTGAAAGCTGTGATTTGAACTGGAATAGGGACATTTTGCCGTATTTCTGATGTTTTTGCGTTAAAATCTTTACAAAAAGAAATTATATTTAATCCATGAGAGCCTAAAGCTGGTCCAACTGGAGGTGATGGTTTCGCACAACCAGCCTCTATAGTTAATGAAATCGTCGCCAGAACTTTACGTGACATTCGATTTTAAGAAGAATTTGAGAAAGTCAAAAACATTACACTAAGTCACAACGAGGGGTTAGTAATTAGACTAACGAAAAGATCGTTCAGGGTATTCGTACCTGCTGTACCGTACCTGTTATTCGTACCAGCTACCGGGGGAAGGGGGGATATATGTAACCGTACAGAAAAATGTGCCTCCTTTCTTTGTTTTATTTCCAGCTTACAATTGAATGATGGCAATTCTCTATCAGTCCTATGCCAGTAGGCGTCAGCGATCAAGGCCTAAAAAACTAAAATGCTAAAAATGTCTGCCCCCCCCCCTCCCCCTCCCCATTTTTGTGTGTTTTTTTGGGTATTCCGTGAACTATATCCGAGGGTTTAAGATGTGGACAAACTATATAGAGGTATCGCTTGCAAAGCTATGGTTATGTGTGTGGTTTATTAATGTTAAATATAATTATTAATTAACCTAGATCAACGTGTTAGGATAACGCTTCTTGGAAGCAACTACGCGTTGAGCTAAAATATTATATTTGTGTGCTATTATTTTAGCTGTGCCACTTATTTCTCCTTGTGGTATGGTCAACCTTTGGTATTTTAGAGAAGTATAATTTTTATAATTTTTAAACATTTTTCGTTTTTTTTTTAATTTTAGTAGTAGAGGTAAATAATAGCGATGAGATTGGTCGTGGACAGTCCAGTCTGTTCAGTCTCTAAGTCCAAAGGACAGGAAGGACTGCAGGTTTGCTTTTTTAATAGGAAAAGTTCTTAAATCTTTTTCTCGTATTCAGCTGTCAAAGATCGCAATGTTTCGTAATCAATATGATCAGGTATAAATAAACAAAGTTGTTCTTTCTCATTTCATCATTGTTCTCATGAAAGGATGTGCTTACGTGGAGTCCTCAAGGACGTTTACATCAGATCGAATGTGAGTTGAATTAAATTTACTTCCCCAATTTCACCTACATATTATTAGATGCCTTAGAAGCGGTGAAGCAAGGTGGTGCCGTGGTGTGTTGCAAGGTAATTTCGAAATGCATTTTTCATAAAATAAACTAATTTTCCTTTAAGAGTGCTACGGCTGTCGTACTCGTTACTTTAAATCGCAGACTTTCAAATCAGTCCCAACATCAGAAAAAAATTTTTAAACTGGATGATAATATTGGTATTGCAGTATCTGGCCTTGCATCTGATGCAGTCCTCCTTACTGAGCAGATGCGGGTTGAATGTACTAAATCTAAATTTTTATATGGATCTTCCCCTCCAATTGCTCAACTAGCAGGTGTTATTTCGAGAAAAATGCAGGTCAGAGTCTAAAAAGAGAGTTTAAGTTTTATTATAATAGTTTCAAAAAAAGGGTTATACACAAAGGTCTATTCGAAGACCATATGGTGTAGGCTTAATATTGGCTGGTATCGACAACTCAGGAACATCAATATTACATGTATGTCCCTCCGGAAATTTGTATGAATACGAATGCTTTGCACTAGGTATTTTATCAAAACCTCAACGTGAAAATATTTATCCCCGCATAGGATCCCGGTCACAAGCCTCAAAAACTTACCTAGAAAAGCATATGGATAACTTCAATGGATGTAGCAGCGATCAGGTAAGAACTTTAATTTAAATTGAATATTATTAAAAGACTGTGAGTAGTTGATTATGTATGCAATCCAAGCTCTTAGAGAAGCACAGCAAGGCAATGAAGGCATATCTTGCTCAAACTGCTCGATTGCAATAGCGAAAGCGGAATTTTTTTTTTCCATCTTAGATGAATCAGAAGCAAAAAAATATTTTAATAAGCTTGATTCCACAAACTAGAGTGTTGTTGTTCATAAGTCACTTACGAATCTCTCTCCTCAAGATGATCAGCTACGTTCTCTGTGGATTTTTCTTTTTCATACTCTTTTTCTAGAACTCCTCTTATTTCTCGTGAGTAAGTGATATCTTGCTCATTGAGGTCATTCCCTATTTGTATGTCGCCTTCAATTTCACATCCATTTAAATAACCTTCGCCCGTCTTTTCATCATTTGATATATCTGGATCAACTTTTCTGTCTTGATCCATCACGTTCACTGAGTCAGGTGGAACTTGATGAAAGGGTATACTTGGTCTGGCTGGAAGTTTTGAGAGATTTTCAAGAATGCGATTGCGAACACCATCAATGTATTCAGGCGTGTTTTGATTTTCCATATTACTCGGAGTGATGTGAAGATTATTTGTGGGACCAAAATATTCACTGTATTCATTAGCGGGCATTATTTCTGCAAGTTCATGACCAAGTAAGCAGCCAGTTTCGTATGTCCAGCAACGAGCAACATTGCGAATTGTGTACCCACCACCACCAAGCACGAGGAGGGGAACATTAAAAGTACTCATATACTTCAAGCACTCAGCGTGTCCACGAATAGACAAATTGAAACATCCTAAACGATCACCAGATAAAGAATCGGCGCCCGACTGAAATACAATTGCATTCGGAGCAAATACATCCATGACTTTTTTCATTATTGGTTGGAAAAGATGTTCGTATGTTTCATCATCAATACCGTCTTTTAGTGGTACATTTACACTATAATACTTCCCAAGATGTTGACCCACGTCCTGCAAGTGACCAGTTCCTGGAAAATATTCGCCAAATTTATGAAAAGAAGCAGTCATGACTCGATCAGTAGTATAGAAGGCTTCTTCAACACCATCACCATGATGAATATCAATATCAATATATAAAACACGATTGTGTACTTTAAGAAGTTCCAGAATCGCTAATACAATATCATTTACGTAGCAAAAACCACTTGCTTCAGCCTTTTTAGCATGATGTAAGCCACCAGCCCAGTTTATTACTGTATCCGCAAGATTATGATTGAGTCGAACAGCCCCACCTATAGAGCCACCGGTATAGATTTGTGTGAAGTTAAAGAGGCCATCAAAAACCGGACAGTCTTCGGCGACATTGAACCTTTTCAATTGACGAAGATGTTCATGTTGGTTATCTGGAGTAATCATTTTCAAAAACTCAATATATTCATCACTGTGAAATTGCGTCATATCCTCTGCGTTTGCGAGCTCTGGCCTAAAAACCTGTATTTTGCATTGTGAGAATAATCGTTCCAACGAATAAGAAAAGAATATACCTCCATTTCTTTATATAGCCCGTAGTGCAACAGTAAATTGTGGGTCATGCGCATTCGGTGCGGCTTCATTGGGTGTCCCTGTTTTTTTTGAGAATAATAACCAGTAATTTATCAGCAAACGAAAAAAACAGATATGTAAGAATATAGAAATAGAGAAATGGGAGATTAGCTCATTTCTAGAATCATAAGTACTTTTCACCTGCCCGTAATAAAAATTTCCAACTTCTGGATCATAAAAATAAGAAATCTTTTTCTTAGAAGAAGTCATTCAATAATAGAAAGAGACTAATTCGTCTGGTTTTTAAATTAGGCGCCTTGAGATTAAAATGAGGGCAGCTTGCTGAATGTATTGCTGAAAGTTTGCTGAAGGGAAACCCGTTTTACTCACTCCCTCAAATGGATAAAGTGTAAAAGAATCCTTTTAACGCTATGTTCTGTTTTTACAGTTTTTTAATTTTTCCTTTACAGTAATATCCCCTGGAAAAATCCAGCACGCTACACTATATGGGTTAAAATAGGGATGTCGCAACTGCCGACTGCGCAGTTTTGAAAAAAAAAGGCCAAAACTGCGCAGTTAAACTGCGCAGTTGGGGTTTAGGGTGAAACGCATAAAAATTGATTTCCAACGCATTTTACTAC
>Ga0114998_10002492_pt1 | contig 13884 bp, 13 predicted proteins | sample ArcticOcean_MG_C_5_FD_87044 | JGI IMG/M metagenome (GOLD analysis project Ga0114998, IMG submission 87044) | Marine microbial communities from western Arctic Ocean - ArcticOcean_MG_CB4_138 | ecosystem: Environmental > Aquatic > Marine > Oceanic | place: Arctic Ocean: Canada Basin | collected...
CCTGAAGCAGTGCCTGAATCTCTTCTAACATAAACAATAGACATAAACCCATTGTTAGCAGAATTATTAAATCCATCCATAGATTTATTCCAACCGCCATCATCATTGTTACCAGTTTCAGGAACTGACATCCAAACAAGTTCTCTTGACCCAAATGGCCCAATATCGTATTCTACTTTGTTTTCTGCAGACGGCCCGTTGTTAGTAAAATTACCACCAAAATATCCTACTCTTGAAGTAAAAGAACTAGCTGCTCCGGCAACCCATCCTTCTGATGTAGCGTAATTTGTGCCTAAACCCCTAGTTTTACTACGAGTAATTGAGTTACCACTAATTTCAAGTTTCTCACCAGGACTAGTCGTCCCAATCCCGACGTTGCCACCAAGTGGGTTTAACAATAAGAACTGTGCTACATCACTTGTATTAACAGATTGTATAATAGGCGTGTCAGCATCGTAATTTGTAAAATATAATCCACCTGTTCCGCCTCTCAGTGGTGTTATTGCTAAACCATAGTATGCTCTTACGTTAGCCAATGATTGACTACTTGTGGTGTAGGTTCTATTTATTAAAACTCCTTTTGCCACATCTGCTAAAACTTCTAACTTAGCTCCAGGTGCATCCGTCCCGATCCCGACGTTGCCGCCGTTAAAATATGAATCACCCGCTGAGTCTAATTTTATAGTAGCAGTGTTGCTTGTGTTATGTATATATTGCTCTGCGTTTCCAGAAGCATCATTATAAAAAGTATATAACCTGTTAGTGTTATTTTGAGCATTTTGTTTGCTAATTACTAACCCATTATCAGTTTTTACAAACATAGCGTTTTGAGCTCCCCAGTCGTTTTGTGCAGATGTACCATAACCTGTAATAAAAACATTAGTGCTTGCTGCTGAATAAACTTGAAGTTTAGCCCCAGGCCCAGTCGTCCCGATCCCGACGTTGCCACCGTTAGGATTTAATAGTAATTTCTTACTAGTAAAAGATGTGTTTCTTCCTGCTGATTGTATATATGCAGCATCAATACTGTCATCAGCACCCATATACATAGATGTATAAGCATTACTTGCGTTTGAATTTATTGTTAAACCATGTCCAGTATGAGCGGAATAAGCGCCAGCGTCTAATATATCTACTTTGCCCTGTGTAGGTGTATCCGTCCCGATCCCGACGTTGCCGCCTAAAAGATAAGATGTAGCTGTTGAATGTATTCTTGATGTTCCTATGTTTACAGAATACCCCGCAGGAACAGTAACTTGACCTCCAGTTGTTACATTCCCTGCAAAAGTAGAATTATTAGTTGCAAATGTTATTGGTCCATTAGTTAAAGTATTTGAATCACCTGATCCATCCCATTTGGTTACTTTTTGCCCTGTGCCTGTACCATCTAATACAGAAGAGTTGTCTATTTTTTGCCATACATTAGTGCTTGATGCCACAACCCAGTCACCAACCTTCCAATCAGTTATACCGTTTAAATCTGTTGCACCATCAGTACTTACTATATAGTAATTACCTTCTGGTATAAAAGGTGAAACCTCTAATATATAAGCTTCACCAATGGCTGTTACTATATTTGCTGCTAAAGTTAATTGAGTTGCGCTATCAACAGATGTTACAAGGGCAAATTCTGGACCAGCCGGTGTAACCACTCTAACTCTATCTCCTACAACTACAGCAGGAGCAGTTGTAAATGTAGCAGCTGAATCTATTAATTTATTAGCTGTAACCGTAGTTGTTGTTCCTTCAGATCTTTCACCACCACCACTCGCTAAAGTTGGTGTGTTGGTATCTGCATTCCATGTACCTAAAAATATTAATCCTGCAGGTAACTCCGCTATTTTGTTTACTACATAAGCTGTGGTAGCTACTTTTGTATTATCTGTTGCATTAGGCTGTGTTACAGCTGTGGTTGCAGTATTTATTGTACCATTTAAATCGCCAAAAAATGTAGTAAACGTTGCTGTTGTACCAGTTACTGTTCCTGCAAAAGTTGCGTTAGCGCCTGTTAAAGTTAAAGCAAGTGTTTGACCGCTTGGTTTAAATCGCATAGCCCCAGTACCAGTATTTGATATATCAGCAAAGCCATTTGTAGTAAAATTTAAATCATCACCTAAAGTTATATCACCTGCAAAAGTTGAATTAACAGAGCCTGTTCCAGAAAAAGTTATTGGGCCATTACCAATAGCTTTAGCACCTGTAAACTTAGTTACAGTGTTAGCTGTACCAGAACCCGTTATATCACCATTACCATTTTCTGCCCAAGCTATTTGACCTGAACCATTTGTTTGTAAAACATAATTAGCACTACCGTCTGCAGTTGGAAAAGTAAATGCATTGTTAAAAGTTACTGCACCTACATCACTAACGCTGAATTTACCATTTATATTTGTTAATAATGCCATATTATTTATTTTCTAATACTTTTACTCTAGCCGTTAATTCTTGTATTGCTTTTAATAAAACAGGGATTGTTTCTGTGTATTTCATACCTAATAATCCTTCATCATCTTTATCTACTATTTGCGGATAATCTTCTTTCCAATCTTGAGCAATAAATCCTATTTTTTTTCCTTTAGTTTCATCATTAATTAAATTATATTCAATACATTTATAATCTTTTATTTTATCTAAAACATTTTCTAATGGTTTTATGTTTTCTTTAATAGATTCATCTGAAGTTGAACTCCAAGAGGTAGAAGCATAATCAATATAAACCCCAGTCCCAGTATTTGATATAACATATAATCGTGAATTAGAATCTGGATCAAAATTCCAATATCTACCAGATGCTGCACTACTATTTCTTATGTGAATATGGTTACCTGTTGTTTCTACAGTTAGTTTACCTGTAGGAAAAGTCGTACCGATACCAACTCTTTGCTCTTCATCAATCATCATTGCAAAAGAATCTAATGTAGAAAAATTTAAATCACCATGCGATGCCCCACTGTGTATTTCCCAATTAATGGCTCCACTAAATTCAGATCTAATTGAATGTCTTAATGCTCCGTTTCCGTCTCCTGAACCAGCACTATCACATATTAATTGTATTTGTGCTCCTGCAGTATCTGCAACATTTGTATTATCAAGTTTAAAAACTACATCAGCACTACCATCACTTTGTACATGAAGTTTAGATGAAGGCGTAGTCGTTCCGATCCCGACGTTGCCGCCGTGTAAAACAGTAACAGCTACTCCACCTGCCGTGCTTGTACCGTTGTCATTAAGAGGTTTTATTGTATACTTTCCATCATCTACACTTGTAGCAAAAACTCTTTCATTTGCAGTTGTCCCATTGTCTGATAAAACAATTCCTGCAAAAGAATCTCCTTCAATTATCATTTGACCTCTATCAGTTCCTCCATCAACATGAAGCTTTGTAGTACCGTAGGAAACTCCATGTAAAGTTCCCGGACTAGTCGTCCCGATCCCGACGTTGCCGGTTCCAGATCCGTAGTAAAGATCTTGACCATTTCTAGCCCAGTTAGTAACTTGTGTACTTGTTTCCGTACTTGAAATTGTTCCAAAAGATGTAACCGTACCAATATCCCATCCGTCAACCCATTTGTCAGCATCATATTGTGAAAAACCTGCTTCAAAATTAGTTACTGCAACCTGGGGATACGTCCAAGAACTTGTTAATTCACCTATATAAATAGAACAATAAGTTCCATCGTGACCAAATCTTACTGTGAAGTTCCTATCAACGGCTGCGCTAGATATTATATGAGCAAAAGTATTAACCCAATATCCCCCGCCGCCAGAAACATTATACCCTCCTAATTCTACTTCAAAACTTTCGTCTGCAGCATATTCATATATTTTAACAGTCATTCTCATCATGGTATTTGTCCAAGATTGAGGTAATGTAATTTTTATAGCTCCTGTTGGACTTGTTTGATGTCCCCAAGATGCACCTCCTGGATTTGAAACTCTTAAAGCCTCACCAGATACTGAGGTAGCAATTCCTCCAGTTATTAATTGACTACCTACAACGTGTAATTTTTCAGTTGGCCCAGTCACCCCGATCCCCACGTCGCCGTTATCATCAATAACAACTCTAGTGGTGCCATCTATTTGAAATTCAAAATCGCCACCATTAAATCTCATCGTTTCATAAGCACCAGCACCTGTTCTATCAAAACTTAAAATTTCATTAACTCCCGCTACATAATTTGGCTTTATTTCAATACCTGAAGCTCCTCCGTTAGAAACTACAAATTTTCTAGCAGGCGTAGTCGTTCCAATCCCGACGTTGCCAGAGCTTAATATGGTCATTTTTTCAGTTCCATTCCAAGGAATCCTAAAACCCATTCTACCTACTTCTGTTCCTGAAGAGGCATCAACAAAAATATCCCCGTGTATATCATTAGTAGTCCCATTATATGAGCGAAATCTTATCCCTGACTCTCCTGCGTTAGTTTCATCGTTAATACGAACCTGTGGAAAAGAAGTATCTGTTACATGAAGTTTAGCTATAGGATTAGTCGTCCCAATCCCGACGTTGCCGCCGGAAAGAATACGCATTGATTCTGAAAAACCTGAACCATTATTAAATACTGTAGCGCCTATTGATCTTACTCTAGCTTCTAAAGTGTCTATATTTAAAGGTACATATACACTAGCTCCTCTATTGTAAGCTTGAATAGTACCTGTTGTTCCAGGTATTATTTCTACACCTTGTCCATTTGTTGAATTACTAACTACAAAATTCTGAGCAGGGTTTGTAGTCCCGATACCGACGTTGCCACTATTAAGATTATATATATTATCACTATCAGTTGGTGTAACCGCCCATAGTTCATCTCCAAAAGCGCCAGAAGATAAAGATCTTTCTTGAACACTATCACTAGATGATGTTACTTGTTTTAATGAAATGTTATCTATAGATCCAGTAAAAGCAGCTACACCATCTATATAAAAATTAGTATCTGAAGATGTTCCGCTAGTAACTATTTCACTAAAAGTTCCATTTGTAGTTTGTGTTGTTGTAACCGCAGCTCTTAATGACACTCTAACGCTTCCAGCAGTAAGACCGCTTATAGTATAAGTAAGTCTATATTGTGTGCTTGCGGTCATTGATGCTATTCCTTGATATATAGCACCTGTTGTTGCTGTTCCGTTAGCTTTTCCACTAGAAACTGCCCAGCCTGATTGAGCCGTCCAACCAGTTGCTGTGTCAAAATCACCATTTGTTACTAATTCAGCACCTAAAACCTCGTCTTTAACTAAAAACAAACTAGATGTAGTATTTTGTGTTAAACTAGTTAAGTTTAAATTTGGCGCGGTTACTGTTCCTGTAAAGGTCGCATTTTGATTATCGTCTAGAGTTAAAGCAGTAGCACCACCATTTTGGAAAATTATTCCTTTACCACTACCATTGTTTTTAATATATAAATTTCCATTTGTTGTTGCTGTTTTCTCTATAAAAGCATTATCTCCAACTACTCCTATTTGTAATTCCCAAGCATTATTAGCACCACCAAAAGTTGCATATTTGTTGTCTGGTAAAAATACATTTCCTGCAAAAGTTGAGTTTCCAGTAACCTGAAATATAGAAGAACCTACAGCAGCTGTTTGACCAATTAATACATTACCTCCAGTTGTTACTAGGAACTTATTATTTATATTAGATAAATTAGCCATATTTTATTTTAGTTTAACACAATGGTTGCATCTTGAGATCCTGCACCTAAAACTATAGTATAAGTTACTGTTTGAGCAGCTGCAACTGGCGTTATCATACATTTAAGTTTTATATTAGATGTTCCACTTACTTTAAATTCCGGAGTAAAATCAATTGTATTACTACTAAAAGTTCCTGGTCCTGTATCAAGTATCTTAAATGAAGAAATAGTTGACTCAGCACTTCCGTATTGTTTTACAACAGTAAATTTTTTAGCTACAGATGAGTCTGTACCGTTGGTATCATTAGTAAAATAAACATCAAACACCATTGTTCCATTAGCTGCTCTTGAAATAGTAAAAGCTTCTGTAGCAACAACTGGACTAGCAAGTGAACAAACTATTGTATCACTGAATGTACCACCTTTTGCAGTATGTGTTCCAGAACCACCGCCACCGTTGATTATAGCACCATCAACAGTTAAGTTACCGTCGATTTCTACGTTACCTGTAAACTCAGCATCATTATCTCCTCTTAAAGTAAGAGCAGTTGATTGTGTTTGCCCTGTTGTTGTTTTAAAAGTTAATCTAGTTCCATAAACGTTAGCTGCCCAATCAATTTCTGCACTTGCTTGAATTGCAGCTGTATCAATAACACTTAAAGTTGTACCACCAAAAGCATCACCTCTAAAACCTATAGTTCCTAATATATTATTAACTGTTGGTACAGCATTTCTAGCTAGTTGAACTCTAGATCCTAACAAACCACTTGTGTTTACATCACCTGAAGTAATTGTGCCTGATACTGTTATACCCGCACTACTAGTATTCATTCTTTGTAAACCGTTATAATATAAATTTAATTGATTATCTTTAATTGCTAACAAAGCAGCTTCGCCTGATAAAAATGATAATTTTATACTAGTATTACTTGATATATTTAAATCTCCTGTTGCGTTAGCTATGAAACTTGATGTTCCATTGTGGTATAACTGTAGATCGTCTCCAGAACCAATTTTTATTCTACCTTGAGCCGCATTTAATGCAGCAGCTGTTCCAGAATCTACAAGCGTTATATTGCTTACTGCACCAGTCATATTTATATCCTTAGCTCCACCCGAATTGTTACCGTTAGCTAACACTTGAGTTAAAGTTTCATTACCTAAATCTACAATATCTGCTATAGTAGCTTTTTTAACGATAGTTTTAAAGTTAACCGTCTCTTGATCAGAAAATATAAGAAAATCTGATGCCACTGGAGTTGCCGCTGTTGATGCATCAATAAAGTTTAAAGCTCCTGTTGCAGGATCATTATTTACATCTTCATATCTTAAAGCTGTAGTAACATCTCTAGTTGATAAACTTTGTATTATACCTGTTCCACTTAAAAAATCAACTTCATTTCCATCAACAACTGTGCTTGCTGTACCTCCATTAACATTTAAATCCCAAGAATAGTTATTAAATGGTAAATTAGATATTAAAGCCTTAACAACGTTTCCATTTGTAGCATCATTTATAATTATAGTATCTGCACCTACAGGAGTTACCGCTGTGCCAGCACTTAATATTATATTATCAGTTCCTAAATAATCTACACTAACAACAGGTATAGCCGCTGTACCTGGATCACTTGTGTCATCAACAGTGATACCGGTTCCACCTGTTATGCTTTCAACTACACCAATTGTTGGGGTTGTCCAGGTAGGAGTATCTGAAGAAGCACCGGCTGAAGTTAAAACTTGACCAGATGTACCATAGTTGTTTGAAAAAACAGGAGGCGTAGCTCCATCTGATAGTAAAAGACCTAAACCTTTCTTTAGTATTAATTGTTCATCTATAGTGTGAACACCAACAGAAGAAATAGCGTCAGTTGATGCCGCACCAAGCTCTGTATCGTTTTGTAACTTTATAGTTGTACCATCGTCTATGATACCTGAATCAACTAATGTACTAGCGGTAGCAGCCCATTTAGTTAATCTATTTTCTGTACCAGATCCTTCAACCGCGGAGTTGTTAAGCTTTTGCCATACATTGTTTATAGACGCAATAACCCAGTCACCAACTTGCCAGTCTTGTATACCATTTAATGTAGCATTTCTTGCTGTAGTAGCTCCAACTGCATCAACAACATAATAATGACCAGCTGTTATAAAAGGAGTTTTATCTATTATATAAGCTTCACCAGTTAGCATTATATCTGCAGCTAATTCCAATCTACCAGAGGCAGCATTGGTTATAGCAGTTACTAATGCTTCTTGACCATCTGCTTGATTTATTACTTTATCACCTACAGCAACAATATTAGGAGCCACTGTAAAGTTTTTAGTTGAATCCACTAATTCATCGGCTGTAGTTGTATCTGTTGTACCAGAGCTTGCTTCACCACCACCAGACGTAAGAGCAGGAGTTCCATTTGGAGTAACATCTGCTCCACCTGTATCCATACTAGCATTCCATGTCCCTTGGAATTGTAACCCGTTTGCTATACCGTTTATTTGTGATTGTAGTTTACCAATACCTTCTAGTATTGTATCAGCAGCTACTACTGTTGCAGCGGCTGGAGTTGGTAAACCTTGTAATGTTTTACCTGTTACTGTTGTATTTAGTAAAGATGTTGCTATCGTAATATCACCACCATCTGTATATTTTACAGCGCCACTGCTTACACCAAGCGTTGCGCCTGTTCCAACTAATAATTGTATTGTACCATCAGAAGGGCCTAATCTATTAGCGCTACTTGCATTTCCTTGAAATTGTACATTGTTCGGAGTACCAACAGCATTTGGAGGTATAGGAGCAAGTAAGCTTGCTGTTGCATCACCTACAAATAAATCTGATTCAATGCTTACACCTCCTGTGTATGTACCAGCTGCACCTGAAAAAGTACCATCACTAAAGGCTAGAGCACCTCCTCCTGTATTAGCAGTTACACTACCTGTTAAACTTATTGAATCATCTAAATTAACTGTTAGTGTACCTACGTTTGCAGCAACAGTAGTTGCAACAGTTCCAATATTTGTTCCACCTGCTATTTTAAAGTCGTCATCTGTTAAGTTTAAAGCAAAAGGTCCTGTGGCGTCACCTTCATAGTCTAATGTTTTTGCTCCTGCAACTGTATCCGCATAAGTTTTTACAGCTAACACCGTAGGTACCATAGTATCTACTTGAAGATTTGCAGCAAACATACCTGTAGTAGCAGGAGTTGTAGCTGGATCAGAAGGATCTGTAGATTTAACAAACCTAGTCATTGGAGTTTTTAACAATGTAGTGGTTGTTGTAAACGTATCACTTTGAAATAATAAACTTGGTGTTCCAGTAATGTTTGGATCATTACTAAAAACAGCACTAGCATTACCAAATATATACCAGCTGTTACCGTTACTTGTAAGCTTTACTTCTCCGTTACCATTACCATACATACCAGTGTTACCATCACTAGTAAATCCGTATGTAGGTAAAGTAGTGGTTCCATTAGGACCTCTAAATACTCCAGTTGAAGTTGTAACACCTGTTATAGTAGCTCCAGTGCTTAGCGTCTCAAATTTCTTTACATTATTAAAATATAAATCAACACCAGCAGTTTTTGTAAACGTAGCTAAAGCATTACCACCTGTCGATGCTTGAATTTTTACAGCATTATCACTTCTTAGTCTTAAATCCCCTGTGCTTAGATCAGTTACAAAACTATCTGTACCATCATGATGTATTTCAAGATCTTCACTAGTTCCAAATAATGCTTTACCTTTAGTACCTCCCGCATTTGAATCTTGAAAAGTAATATTACTTATCGCACCTTGCATCACTATATTATTAGCTCCACCCGATACATCACCATTAGCTAGAGTTTCAGCTAGAGTTTCAGGGTTTGGTTTTGTTGCTATATAATCTACAATAGCTTTAGTTGTAGCTAATTTTACATTATCACCAGGATTTGTAAATACTGTCACTATAGATGTTATAGCCGGAGTTGCATTACCTACTTTTAAACTAGTTAAAGTACCTAATGTTCTAATATTATCTTGATTAAATGACGCTGCATCTAGTTTACCCGTAAATGATGTAGACTCAAAACTAGTGAAGCCTGCACCTACACCACCTGTTATACTCATTGTACCATCAACAAACGATCCAGCTGTAAAAGTACCTGTACCTTGAACATTTGTAAAATTGATAGCAGCTTGTTGACCAGCATCATTGCTTAAAAGCAATACCGCAGCTAAACCTGTTGCAGTACCTTGTACTAAATCTACAATACTTTGTATGCTAAAGTTTTTTGTGGGTTTATCCGGTTGATTTACGTCTGTACCTAAAACTAAATCATCAGCAGTGGGTGCAACCGTAGGATACGAGTATATTATTGCCATGTTATATAAATTTAGAAATTTGTATCGTAGCGTTTGAAGCTGCTGTTACTGTTGGAATTATACCTGCGTTGATTGGAGTGGCATTAACAAGTAGATCCCCGTCGTTTACCCCGCTTCTAGCCATTTGAAAGTTATATAATGTCGATGCTTTGGTAATTTGAACTGTTATAGGTATAACAAGAGGTACTGGATTGTTTATTGCTTCAAACTTTTGGTTATATGCTACAGTTGGGCCTACTTGAGTTGTAGCATCTTGCAGTGTTCTAAATACTAAGTAGGGTATATTAGCTGCAGATTGAGTTACACCAACAGAATATGTCAGTGTTATTTGATATGTACCAGCTTTATTAAATCTTATAGTGTCACCAGCTGTAGCAGTTCCACCACCTTGTAATAACTGTACGTTATCGCTGTCAAGCCCTGATGGAGTACCGAATCTTATGCTGTGAATTAAGTTTAATGCTGATGTTTGGGATGCTACTGATGATGATGATTCTAATTGTGGAATATATTGTTGATCAACCAGTGTTTTAATGTCTGTGAAGTTGTATTGACAAGTTGGATTACCTACTACTGGATTACCTGAACTATCAACTACATTGGATCCTAGTACCTTGTCCAGTAACTGAGGAACAAGTAAAGGATATGAAGAGATTTGAGCCATATTTTTTTTATTTATATTCTGTCTACGCTGTAAACATATGAATTTATGTGATTTCTCTAACGGACTTTTTGTGAAGCGCGCTATGATAGATAATATCACAGGTTTTCTGCAAGGTTTACTAGTCTATATATAGATGTATTTTAATAGTGTGACAATAGCCTGTTACTCTTATACCTTAATAGCCTTATGTCACTGTTTTATTTTGAAAAGTTGTTATTTATATAGAAGTATGGTGTTACCCCTATCCCTCTGGTTATCAGTCTGTTACCCAAAGTCGTTTCGTTTTGCCAGGCCTCCCCAACTTTTATATGATTGTTCACAAATGTTTCACCTTTTTGTGTATATACGTCAACATGTTCACATATTCACCTCCACAACTAACTATCTACTAATACATACTAAATACGACTACATATGGATAATATAAGTGAATAACAAATCTAATAACTATGAACTATACACAATTACAATTACTACTACAAAATGATGAACTACATTACATCACTGATTCAACAGAATTCTTTAAAGATAATGATATGAAACTTGATGACAACATGGATTTACTTCTCAACTATACATTTATTCTATTTGAAAATACTATAAATGATTACAATGAAACTATTTCACTATTAAATTCTAACAATATTAAATATACTATCAAAACTGATTTACTAAACTTAGATTATATATTAATATAATAATACACTATGAGAAGTAGTGGTATACATACCAACTAATATAATACAATAAACAAACATACACTAACATACAAACTAAATACGACACACACTGGATAATATAAATGTAACTAATAAACTAATAAATAAATAAATATGAATAACTTAAAATCAAAAAGATTTGTCATCAGACAGTCACTAATCGGAAAAAATGTAGTAATAGAATTTACTAACAAAAAAGGTGTTAAACACACTTACAATCATGATAAAGCGTACAATATCATGAAAGCAAACTTAGCTAAAATGGCTTGCTTCATAAAGTACAAAAGTTACACTGCTACTAATAATATTCCAGTAGTACTAAGAAATGCAGATATTGCATAAGTAACTAACAAGTGTGCGTTAAAAGTTCTCTACACTATAAATACAGTTGAACATAAGTGTGCGTTAAGTATTCTCTACACTCTAAATACAGTTGAAACTATGACATAATGGTTTATGTGAGTTCGATTCTCACCATGTCAACTAATAATAAATAAATATGATATGTATAATCAATCTGCTTTAATCAGAATATCTAAGCAACTATTCCCAGACAAGAATGTCTTCCAATTAACTAAACAAGAACAATCACAAGTTCTAGCAATCTATAATGAATTTCACTAATATGAAAGAATTAATCAAAGAATGTTTTGTGAATTATGAAAAATGGAATAAATTCTTATCACTTCATGAATTAAACAAAGAAGAATCAGATGATAAAGTATATCTTCAAAGTCTATATGAAAACTTTATGGAAAATCTAAACTAATAAACTAAATAATAATAATATGAATAATAACAGAAAAATGACTGCTCAACAAAAAGTAAACTTAGTATTTACAATCTTACTAATAATCGTTTTAACTAATGTAATAGCATGATGTACAACTTAAATACTCACTATGGTCAAATAGATCTTACTTGGGCTATACTCAGACAAATGTCGGGTGAACTAACTAGAATAGATGTGCTCGGTATTATACAGTCACACAAACTAAATACGATTACTAATGGATAATAATAATATGAATAACGAATTAATCTTTCTCGATTACCCTCAAGAATTAATACAAGCAAAATTAAAATTATGTATTAACTACGAAGCAAAGTATGGTCAATCAAATACAGTAAATGCTTGGCAAAAATGGTGTAATAGCTATGAGTATCGCAAGAATGAGTGGGAATTTAGACAAAATGTAGCAAAATCACTAAACTATTAAATATGACTAATCAAGAAATTAATCAAGCAATGACTGACTATCTAAACAGATATTACTTATGAACAAAACAACATGGCAACTCGAAAATGAAGCACTTGAAAATGCGTTTGCTAGACGACTACTAGTTGAGTATAATATTAAAGAAGTCACAACACAGCGTCAAGCTAAAAATGGCACACGAGACTTTGAATTTCCTGTACCGTCAAGACATTTTAATTTAAAAGGTGAAAGATTTGCCTCTAAAATAAGACTAAGATTAGCTTGTTTTAAGTCAGGTTATGTAAGAAACCAGAACTCTTGCTCGTCTAACTATCAACTAAATCCAGTTTATAAACAAGAACAAAGGCAAATGTTTCTAACTGATAATGGTGTATTGAAAACTATTAAATATGAAGGTATTACGCGAACTAAAATCTGGAACAGTATGGCAAGAATGAAATTTATGCTAGACTTCTACATCAGAAATTACAATGTAAATACGACAAACAATGGATAATATAAGTATATGAAACAAATTAAATTCAATCAAGAAACAGGTAACGTTCTGTTACAAACAGACAAAGGTTACCAAGTGCTTACTCCACTACGTCAAAACATAGAGTACACAGATTACACTTCGTTTTATCGCATAAATAATAGAATATATGTGTAAAAATATGCAAGAGTTACTAGCTTACTCTAAAGCTAGACGACGCAGACAAGCATTTCAGCACTATGAAATCAATAAAGTGCACGGAGAATGCAGTGGTTTGACTGATCGCGAGTGGAAAACTGTTAAGATTAGAGGTAAATCCTCATATAATCAAGTAAGTAAGTACACAATGCACAAAATGTGGCGAGATAATACGCAAAAATACGACTTAAACCAATTAAAATTAATAAATAAGATATGAGTAAAATGAAAATAATAGATGAAGTAGCAGACACTCAAGTGTCTTACATAAAAGAAGCATTGTATGACTCTGTTGAGTGGGCAATGAGTAGCGTTGAAGAGTTTGAAAAGCTTGAAGGTGATAATTACAATCATGTTCACAATGCTATAATGATGGCAACAATAGAAAAATTACATGCAGGATTAGATGAGAACTAGAAAACATAAACATACTCAGTTATTAAAAGTAACAAAAAGAGAGATAGAAATGCTAGAAATAGAATACTACAGGCGATTTAATTACAAACTAAATACGATTGTAGATGGATAATAATAATATGATATGTAAATGTAATAATAAAATACCGGCAGGCAGAATAGCCTTAGGTTATAGCAGATGTGTTAACTGCTCAGA